>Ga0208277_1000771_pt1 | contig 18823 bp, 17 predicted proteins | sample ETNtaG_5_FD_185782 | JGI IMG/M metagenome (GOLD analysis project Ga0208277, IMG submission 185782) | Marine microbial and viral communities from oxygen minimum zone, Eastern Pacific Ocean - ETNP201406SV205 (SPAdes) (version 2) | ecosystem: Environmental > Aquatic > Marine > Oceanic ...
AAACCTAGTAAGCCATACTTTTTCAATCTACCGTGATTTACACTGCTGGGAAATGAGTATCAATTGGACTCCAAGTGGCTATGCTTCAGGCTTGTATCTGCGTTTAAACGTAAAGTCCCCAAATCTTCAAGATTTAAAATTTGAACAACGTGGCGGAACTTTTACTAAGCCATCTCTTTTTGATAGATAGACTATGAAGAACGATAAAAATCAAGAATGGGTGGCAATTGGAACATACAGTGGTATTATTAACGCTGAAATGGCTAAAAATATTTTACATAAGAATGATATACCAGCTTACATAAAAAGTGATTTCTTTGGTAGTGCATATAATTTAAACGCCTTTAATATTCCCGCAGGAATGGTAAAACTGTATATTCCTGAAGGTTTTAGAAAAAAAGCGTTAGATTTACTACAAGGTATCGGATTACAAAATGAGTAAAAATCAAATACGATCTATTAAGGGGACTCAAGATATTCTACCAAAAGAATCTCTTAAGTGGCGAATTCTTGAGAAAAAGATTCATGATACAATGGAGCTATTTAACTATGGACAAATAAGAACACCTGCGTTTGAAAAGACTGAACTTTTTGATCGCGGTGTTGGCTCGCAAACAGATATTGTCACAAAAGAAATGTATAGCTGGATTGATCAAAGCGGGAAAAGCCTTACTTTAAAACCTGAACTTACTGCCCCTGTTTCAAGAGCCTATGTTCAACATAGCATGGGAGTTCAAAAACCCCTTACAAAGCTATATTATATTGATGCTCTATTTAGAAGAGAAAGACCTCAAAAAGGGCGTTTTCGCCAATTTCACCAATTTGGTGTTGAAGCTTTTGGATCAGAATATCCTGAGATTGATTCTGAAATCATATCAATAGCCGTCACTCTTTTTAAAGAATTGGGTCTCAATGATATATCTCTTAAGCTGAATTCAATTGGTTCTGAAAATTGCAGGGACAACTATAAAGAAGAATTAAAGAAATTTTTGAAACCCTACTTAAAAAATTTAAGCGCTAGCAGTCAAAAAAGGTTTGAAACTAACCCTTTAAGAATTCTTGATACCAAATCTCCTTCTGAGCTTGAAATTATAAAAAATGCTCCTAAAATATCTAATTTTTGGAGCAATGATGATAAAGAGCATTTCGACGAACTTTGCACATTATTAAATGCTTTAAAAATCAAATATGTAATTGACTCTAATTTGGTAAGAGGCTTGGATTACTATTCAAGAACAACATTTGAAATTACATCACCATCTTTAGGTGCACAAAATGCAATCTGCGGGGGTGGGAGATATGACAAGTTAGTTGAGATGATTGGTGGGAAGCCAACCCCTGGTATTGGATTTGCTGCTGGAATAGAGCGCATTATGATGGCATTAAAAAACTATCCTGAAAGCAGCGGTATTGATATTTATGTTGCAGGTATTGGGCCTAAAGTTAAACAAACTGTTTTTGCACTTGCAGATGAGCTAAGACAAAACAATTTATCTACAGAATGCGATATGCTAAGAAGATCTATTAAGTCTCAATTAAGGGAAGCAAATAAAATTGGCGCAAGGTATGCTATCATTATTGGAGACAAAGAATTTGAAAGTAAGCTCGTTGAAGTGAAAAATTTAAAAAATGGCGAACAAGAAAAAGTTGCGATTAAATCAATTATTAGTCATATGACTTCTTTATCATTTTAGTTGTAGTATTTAGTTTAAATTCGCCAGAAAAAAATTTACAATAATTAAAAAAAAGAAAAGCTGTGAAACCATTATTAATAGTTGAGTCACCATCAAAAGCAAGCACAATATCAAAGTACCTTAAGGGTGCGTATGAAGTAAAATCGACAATAGGACACATTAAGGAGCTACCAGAAAAGAGACTATCTGTTGATATTGAAAATGACTTTGCAATTGAAGAAGAAGTTATTGAAGACAAAAAGAAACTGGTCAATGAACTTAAAAAAATATCAAAAACTGCTCCGGAAATCATAATTGCAACTGACTCAGATAGAGAAGGAGAGGCAATTGCAGCACATATTGCAAGTGAAATGGATAAATCCAAAATCACACGTGTTATATTTACTGAAATCACAAAAGAAGGAGTTAAAGCTGGCTTAAATGATCGAAAAGAGATTGATGAAGATTTAGTTAAAGCGGCTACTACTAGAAGAATTGTTGATCGATTGTTTGGCTACAAAATTTCTCCTGTCTTATGGAGTACATTGCAGAAGAATATGAAGTTTGTTCAAGGTCGACTTTCAGCTGGAAGAGTGCAGTCATCTGCATTAAAAATTATTATCGAAAGAGAAAGACTTAGACAATCTTTTAATTCTGCTATTTATTTTGACCTAAAGGCTAAGCTTGTCACAGGTGTTGAAAACTTTGACGCAACATTGATAAGAATAGATGGTAAAAGAATCGCGAGTGGAAAAGATTTTGATCCAGATACAGGAAAATTGAAAAATGATAGCGTGTATCTTCTATCAAAAGATGAAGCTGATCAACTAGTAGGTGAATTAAATGCGGGTGATTGGAGTATATCTGATATAGAAGAAAAAGTAAAAAACTCTAACCCAAAACCGCCCTTTACTACATCCACCCTCCAGCAAGAAGCAGCAAGGAAGCTTCGATTTTCTGCGCGAAGAACTATGAATAATGCACAAAATCTTTACCGATCTGGATTTATAACCTATATGAGAACAGATTCAACAAATCTCTCTGCAGAAGGAGTCAGTGGTGCAAAAGCAGAAATTATTAATTCATTTGGAAAAGAATATTTACCAGAAAAACCTAGGGTTTATTCATCAAAAGTCGTGAATGCTCAAGAAGCACATGAAGCAATTCGACCTGCGGGTTTGAAATTTGCAAATATTGAAATCGTAAAATCTGAACTGGATGAAGATGCTGCGCGATTATATGATTTAATTAAAAAAAGAACGCTTGCATCACAAATGAAATCTGCAAAAATAAAACAAGTTTCAGTAACAATCAAAAATCAGAAGTCAGATTTCAGGGCAAATGGAAAAATTATATTATTCCCTGGATACATGGCTGCATACGTTGAAGGAGATGATGAAGGGAGCAATTCAAAAGATGCCAAAGAAACTGTATTGCCTGATCTTAATAAAGGCCAGTCTCTTGAATGTCAAGAATTAAAACCTGAGGAGCATAATACAAAGCCACCTGCGCGATTTACAGAGGCATCTTTAGTCAAAGAGCTTGAATTAAAAGGAATAGGTAGGCCTTCTACATACGCCATGATAATTGAGACTATAGTAAAAAGGGTCTATGTTCACAAAAAACAGTCTAAACTAACTCCAACTTTTTTGGGTCTTGCCGTTACTCAGCTTCTAGAAAATCATTTTACTTCTCTAGTAGATAGTAAGTTTACCGCAGAAATGGAGAATGGTTTAGATGCTATTTCTCGTGGAGAATTAAAGTCCCTTCCATTCATGAAAGAGTTCTACTTTGGATCTGATAGTCAAAATGGCTTAGTCAAGATGCTTGATGAAAAAGTTGATATTGGAAAAGCTTGTTCAGTTCAATTAGATGATAAAGAAGATCCAATCGAGGTTCGCGTTGGTCAATACGGACCATTTTTAAGACAAGGTGAAAATAGAAAGTCTGTGCCTGCTGATATTTATTTGGGTGATTTAAATATTGAAAAAGCTTTAGAGATTCTAAATCAAGAAATCAATGAAGATAAAGAAATTGGAACCGATCCTGAAACAAGTGAAATAGTGCTTCTTAAAACAGGTCCATATGGTCCTTACGTGCAACTTGGTGATTCCAGTAAAAGAAAAGCAATCCCTAAAGGAACGGAAATTTCTGAAGTGAATTTAGAAATGGCACTAAAACTACTAGCTCTTCCAAGGATTCTTGGAATGCACCCAGAAACAAACCAGGAAGTTAAAGCAGACTATGGACGCTTTGGTCCCTATGTCACAGCTGGCAAAGGAAAAAATGGAAGAATACCTCCTGAACACTCCCCTCTTACAATTGAATTGGAAACTGCTATAGAATTAATAGCCAAGCGATCAAGCGGTCCTCAGGAATTAAAGACTCTTGGAGACCACCCTAAAACAGGGGAAGCGCTTACCTTAAAAGATGGTCGATATGGTCCCTATATTACTGATGGAAAAGTTAATGCCTCTATGCCAAGCGATCTGGAGGTTGAAACAATTACGCTTGAGGATGCTGTGAAATTAATTGATAAAAAAAGAGCTGCGCCTCCAAGAAAAAAGAAGGCAAAACGTAAAAAGAAAAAATGAAAAAAATATTTTTAATACTTACGTTACTTGGATCAATCTATGCTGATGAAAATGCTAAATTGATTTTAGATATTGAGAAAAGCCTTATGGCTTCGTGCTTTCATGGCACTGTTTATGAACACGGTAATAAAGAAATGGAAGAGCAAATTGCTAGTTTTGTTAATGCAGGTAGAAGTAAAGATTACATAATGAATTTTTTTACAAATAAATATGGGGAACGTATTTTAGCTATGCCTGAAGCTGAAGGCTTTAATGTCTTCGCTTGGCTTGCTCCAGTCATTATTTTTGTTTTAGGTGGTATTGTTATGTATGCATATTTTAAAAATTCACCTCAAAGCATATTAGAAACACCAATCCCAAATAAAAAAAATGTAAAGTTTAGTGATGAGATAGAAGCAGAGCTAAAGGATTTGGACTAAAATGAATATTGAAAAAATTGTTTCTTTATGCAAGCGTCGTGGTTTTGTTTTTCAAAGCTCTGAGATTTATGGAGGATTTAAAGCTGTTTATGATTATGGACCATTAGGCGTTGCTCTAAAAAATAATATCTCTAAAATTTGGTGGAGAGCAATGACTCAGCTTCATGAGAATATTGTTGGCCTAGACAGTGCAATCTTTATGCATCCTAAAATTTGGGAAGCATCTGGTCACGTTGGAGGCTTTAATGACCCATTGGTGGACTGTAAAAAATGCAATGCTCGCTATCGATCAGACGAACTGGTCCCCGAAGAAGATGGCGCGGTATCTTGGAGCGAAATACAATGCCCAAAATGCGGTACAAGAGGGAATTTGACGGAACCGCGGCAATTCAACCTAATGTTTAAAACAAATGTTGGTTCAGTAGCAGATGATTCTGATATTGCCTATTTAAGACCTGAAACTGCGCAAGGCATTTATGTGAACTATCTTATGGTTCAAAATGCAATGCGACTCAAAATCCCCTTTGGAATCGCACAAATTGGTAAAGCCTTTCGAAATGAAATTGTTGCTAGAAATTTTATTTTCAGAACTAGAGAATTTGAACAAATGGAAATGCAATATTTTGTAAATCCAAAAAATGATGACGTTATGCTTGAAGAATGGAAATCTAAACGAATTGATTTTTATAATGAATTAGGTATTGATTCAAAAAAATTAAGGTTTCACGAACATGGCAAAGACGATCTTGCTCATTATGCAAAAAAGGCTTTTGATATTGAATATGAATTCCCTTTTGGATGGTCTGAGATTGAAGGATTGCATAACCGAACTGATTATGATTTGAAACAACACCAAAAATTTTCAGGTAAGAAGATGGAATATTTTGATCAGCAAAATAATGAAAGATTTCTCCCTTATATTATTGAGACATCAGCAGGCTTAAATAGAATGATGCTTGCTGTTTTGTCTGATTCTTACTGGGAAGACGAGGAAAATGATCGAGTTGTAATGAAAATAGATCCTAAAATCGCCCCTGTTTTAGCTGTAGTATGTCCGTTAGTTAAGAAGGATGGCTTACCTGAAATTGGTAGAAAGGTGATGGATATCCTTAAATGTGAATTTAAAGTAATCTATGATCAGCAAGGCTCTATCGGAAAAAGATACTATCGCCAAGATGAAGCTGGGACTCCTTTTGGTATAACGGTTGATCATCAATCTATTGACGACCAAAGCGTTACGCTTCGTCATCGTGACACACAACATCAAGACAGGGTAGCAATTGATCAACTTATAAATGCTATCAAAAATAAATTGGAGAATTTCAATGAATAACCACCTATCTTTTCGTTCTGGAAACCCTACCCTCAATGCAAAAACCTTTAGTGGTTTTGATATGGTATCAGAGCAGTCAATGACTATATCTGGCACAGTTTACAAAACGGCTTTTTCTTTATTATTACTCATGACAGCTTCGTTGTTTACATGGAACTTGCCTGCAGGTGATCCACGAAGTGGTGGATTGATGATGGTTGGAATGCTTGGAGGATTTGTATTAGCTCTGGTTACTATATTTAAACAGCACCTTGCAAAATATACAGTTCCCGCATATGCAATTTTACAGGGACTAGCTTTAGGTGGAATATCTAAGTTTTTTGAAACTATGTATCCAGGTATTGTCACTCAAGCTGTTATGCTTACTTTTGGAACACTTGGAGCCCTATTATTAGCTTATGTATCAGGTTTAATTAAACCCACTGAAAACTTTAAACTTGGAATCATTGCAGCTACTGGTGGAATAGCTTTTGTATATTTTATTAGCTGGATTTTAAGTTGGTTTAGCGTTAGCGTTCCTTTAATTCATTCTAATTCGAATATGGGAATTTTATTTAGTATTGGTGTAGTCATAATCGCCGCATTAAACCTTGTTTTAGATTTTGATTTTATTGAAGAAGGATCAGAAAAAGGAGCGCCAAAATATATGGAATGGTATGGCGCTTTTGGGTTAATGGTTACCTTGATCTGGCTTTACTTAGAAATATTGAGGCTATTGGCAAAGCTATCATCTAGACGTAGCTAATTTGCGAAAAAAAAAATTTAATTTCAATGTATGGTCTCGCAAGGTTCACTACTGGGGAGCATTTACTGTATCCCTTCCGGTTATCATAATTATTGTTAGTGGAATTTTACTTCAACTAAAAAAGGATATTAACTGGATTCAGCCGGAAACCAAAATTGGCTCAAAATCAAATCTCCCAAAACTATCATTTAATCAAATATTAGAAGCTGCTAAAAAGTCAAATAATGCTCAAATTAATTCATGGTCAGATATTGATCGTCTTGATGTGCGTATTGAAAAAGGGGTAGTAAAAGTTAGAGCAAAGAGTAAATGGGAAATACAAATTGATACATATAACGGCAAAATACTGAACGAAGCATATCGTCGATCAGATATAATTGAAAATCTTCATGATGGTTCCTGGTTTAATGATAAAGTAAAAAAATGGGTTTTTCTTCCATCAGGGTTAATTTTATTAGTCCTTTGGTTAACTGGCGTTTATTTAGTATTGTTTCCGTATTTTAAAAAATGGCAAAAAGGAAAATGACAATGAAAGTCAAACTAGCTTTAATTTGTTTTTTTATTTATTCATGCACAACAACTTCTGTTGAAAGACCCGCTACCGCTAATTCAAAAAGAGTAGTTTGGGATAAAGGAGCTATGGTTAGTGCTGCCAACCCTTATGCTGTGGATGCAGCAGTTGAAATTTTAAAAAAAGGTGGAAGCGCTGTGGATGCAGCTATAGCTGCCCATGCAGTGCTGGGACTAGTAGAGCCTCAAAGCTCAGGTTTGGGTGGAGGTGGATTTATGCTAAATTATAATTTTGCAAGCGGGGATCTAACTTTTATTGATGGAAGAGAAACTGCGCCATCAAAAGCAACAGTTGATATGTTCATGAAGGATGGAAATGTAATGGGGTTTAGAGAAGCGTGGGTAAGCGGTAAAGCTGTTGGCTCTCCAGGTGCAGTTGCTTTGTATAAAACTGCGCACGATCGCTCTGGAAAAATCCCCTGGAACGAGTTATTTCTATATGCAATTGATTTAGCAGAGAATGGATTTGAAGTATCCCCCAGGTTAGCAGGTTTTGTTAAAGCGCTTCAATCCTATGGAAGACTATCTATAAATGAAGGTTCTCGTGATTATTTTTATCCAAATGGCATTCCTCTAAAAAAGGGGGATATTTTAAAAAATAAACAATATGCTAGTACATTGAAAAAGATTTCAATCGATGGTATTAAAGGTTTTTACGAAGGTCCTATTGCTAAAAGTATGGTAGAAAGTGCAGGCAAAGAACCTAACCCTGGCAGTTTGGATTTAAATGATTTAAAAAATTACAAGACAGTAATTCGCCCTGTTATCTGTGGATCTTTTAGAGATTTGAGCATTTGCACTACTTCTCCTCCATCTTCTGGGGGTGCACAAATTATGATTGCCGGAATTTATGATAACCTTATCACTAAGAAGATGAAACAAAACGAAAAAGTTCAAGCGTTTGTAGATGCACAACGTTTATCCTACGCTGATCGAGACCATTACTTTGGCGATCCAGATGAAGTTGAAATTCCGATAGACGCATTATTAGATCCTAATTATCTTCGTCAAAGGTCGAAAGAAAAATTTGAGCCAAGCGCTACTCCAACCCCTGGAGACCCATCTCAGTTTATAAGTGCTAATAGAAAAATTCCAAATTGGGGTACAGACAATACACAAGAAGCATCTGGAACGACCCATATTTCTATTATTGATTTTGAAGGTAATGCTGTATCAATGACAGCTACCATTGAAAGTGTTTTTGGTTCACATCGTTGGGCATCTGGGTTTTTATTAAATAATGAAATGACTGATTTTTCACGAAAAGTACCTGGCGATGGATCAAAAATAGCTAATGCAGTTGCTCCCAACAGGAGGCCTAGATCTTCAATGTCCCCTACTATGATATTTGATAAGCATAGCAACCTTCTAATGATTACTGGCTCACCTGGTGGAAATTCTATACCAGCCTATGTATCAAAAACTATACTTGGCGTATTTGATTGGGGTCTTTCCGCGCAACAAGCCGTTGACCTTCCTAATATTGTAGCTCGCGGTGAAAAAGTAAAGGTAGAATCTTCTCGCAAAGGTAAAAAAATTAAAAAACAATTAAAAAGGCAAGGGTATAATGTATCAGATTTTGGAAGAAATGAAGTTTCGGGTCTTCATTTGATTACGGTTCTTCCATCAAAACTTGATGGAGCGTATGATAAAAGACGTGAAGGAAAGGTGGTTTATTTAAATGAAAACTAAATCTTTATTTTTAATAGTATTGTTTTGCATGTCATGTTCAACGGAAGAAATGATTAGCGGTAAAAATGGTATGGTTGTTTCAACCAGCGCACAAGCTTCGCAAGTTGGAATTGAAATTCTAAAACAAAATGGAAATGCAGTTGATGCTGCAGTTGCAGTTGGATTTACACTTGCAGTGACCTCATCCTCAAATGGAAATTTAGGGGGAGGTGGATTCATGGTAAGTAGAATGGCAAATGGTGAAATATTCACACTGGACTATCGCGAAATGGCGCCTAAGTCTGCGTATAAAGATTTATTTTTAGATTCATCTAAGAACGTCGTTGAAGGTAAATCAACTGACACTCATTATGCTTCTGGTATTCCGGGATCTGTTGATGGTCTTTTGCGGGCATGGAGAGATTATGGTTCTGGAAACATTTCTATTCAACAATTATTAAGCCCAGCAATAGGCTATGCTAAAAATGGGTTTGAGCTATCAAGCTATGAAGCTGATAGATTCAATAATAGAAAATCTTTTTTAAGTAAGCATCCTGAAACAAAAAGAATTTTCACTAGAGATGATAGAAAGTGGAAACGTGGAGATATTTTCTATCAAAAAGACCTAGCATCAACTTTGGAGCGTATAGTTAAAAATGGGCGTGATGGTTTTTATAAAGGTAAAACTGCTGACTTAATTATTTCTGAAATGAAAAATGTTTCTAATTGGATGACATTAGAAGATCTTAATAATTATACGTCAAAATACCGAAAACCAATCCTTGGGGAATTTAATGGGCTTGAAGTCATTTCAATGGGCCCACCAAGCTCAGGAGGAATTCTATTGGTCATGATGCTAAATATGCTTACTTCTTTTGAAGAAACAAATAATGCTAATGTCTTTAACCTGGAATTTAATTCTTCTGAATATATTCATTTGATCACTGAAATTGAACGCAGAGCTTACGCAGATCGCGCTACACATTTAGGTGATGAAGATTTTTGGCAAGTTCCAAGTGAGTTGCTTCTGTCAAAAATATATGCCAAAGATAGAATCCAAAATATTAGCATAGATAGTTCAACAAATTCTAATGAGATCAAGGCTGGGGTTAACCCTTTTTCTGAAAGCGAAGAAACTACCCACTATTCTGTAATTGATAAATATGGAAATGCAGTTTCAGTTACTACGACTATAAACTCAGGGTACGGAAGCGGAATTACAGTAACAGGAGCAGGTTTCATATTAAATAATGAGATGGATGATTTTTCCAGTAAGCCGGGAGTCCCAAATATGTTTGGTCTTATTGGGAATGAAGCAAATGCTATTGAACCGTACAAACGTCCTTTAAGCTCAATGACTCCTACTATAGTCCTTAAAGAAAAGAGGCCATATCTTATACTGGGTACACCTGGTGGCTCAACAATTATTACAACAGTTTTCCAAAATATTTTAAATGTTGTTTTACATAATATGAATATTAAGGAAGCTGTTGACGCACCTCGATTTCATTCTCAATGGCTACCAGATCAAATAGATTATGAAAAAAATAGTTTATCAAAAAAAACTGCTAATAAACTAAAACTATTAGGTCACAAACTAGATCAACGGGGCTATATTGGTGAAGCAAATGGTATAATGATTGATGATGGTCTGTACTGGGGTGGAGCTGATAGGCGCGGTGAAAACACTGCGGTAGGGTACTAATTTAATTCTGAAATTTTTAAAATAATTTGTTCAAGTAACACTGAAAATTCTCTATCAAATTTACTTGCGTTTGAAACTACTTCCTCATGTGTTAGGGGCACAGGTGAAATCCCAGCGGCATAATTTGTTAAGCATGAAATAGTTAAGGTTTTAATTCCAAGCTCAGCTGAAGCAATAATTTCTGGAACTGTACTCATCCCTACTGCACCTCCACCCAATCTTGCCATATCTTGAATTTCAGCTGGTGTCTCATATGATGGTCCAAGGGTCCAGCAATAACATCCAACGCATGTATTTAAATCTAGATCCTCTGAAACTGATTTGGCAATTCTAATTAATTCATGGTTATGAAAAATAGAATTAGAATTAATCAAAGGATCTTTTGAATTGTTCCTAAATGTAAAATCCATGTGAGCATCAGCTATCATAAAATTTCCAGGGGGATTATCAATATGCAGCGAACCTGCTGAATTTGTAATAATTAAATATTTAACTCCAAGTTTTGATAAAAGTTTTATTGGCGTTGTTACTAAATCAAGCGAATACCCCTCGTAGTAATGCATTCGTCCTTTTGCTACTACAACACTCGCTCCATTTAATTCACCAACGATGAACTCTCCCGCATGCCCTTCAATAGTTGTTTTTGGGTAATTTGGTATCGAGCTATATGGTATTGTAGTGCTTTTTGTGATTTTATCAGATATTACGCTTAACCCTGAACCTAATATTATAGCAATATTTGCATTAAAATTTGATCCACCAATTATTTTCTCAGCCATTAAATCAATATTCATCATCTTAACTTTTAACTGCTAATTGACCACATCCCGCATCAATCTTCGTTCCCTTGCTCCACCTTACCGTAACAGTGAATGGTGCATTTTTTAAAGCACTAATGAATGCATCAATTGATTTATTGCTTGGACGGCTAAATTCCCCACCAATCTCATTATACGGTATTAAATTTAATTTGCAGGGTATATCTTTCAATAAATCAATTAATTCAAATGCGCATGATTCTGTATCATTGATTTTGTCTAAAAGTACATATTCAAAAGTCACAAACCTTTTTAATTTACTGTAATAATATTCTGCAGAATTAATTAACTCTTGAATAGGGTTATTAATTGTTAACGGCATAATCTTTTTTCGTATTTCATCATTTGGCGCATTAAGGCTAATGGCAAGCTTGTAGGGTAATCTATCATCAGCCATTTTATATATCTTAGAAACCACACCTGCAGTTGAAATAGTAATTTTTCGTGCTCCTATATTGATTTTCTTATTAATGATTTCAGCAGCCTTTGAAACGTTTTTATAATTCAAAAAAGGTTCCCCCATTCCCATAAATACAATATTTGTAACTCTTGATTTTGACCTATTTGATAAGTGTAAAATTTGATCAACTATTTCACCAGAGCTTAAATTTTCTTTAAAACCCATTAATGCTGTAGCGCAAAATTTACAGTCAACAGCACAACCAGATTGGCTAGATACGCAAATTGTGGTCCTGTTTTTTTGGTACATCAAAACTGATTCTATTTTATTTTTTTTACTAGTTTGAAATAAAAATTTCTGAGCAGTATCACTTGATTGTCCAGAAGAATCTATTTCTGTCAATGGATGCAAGTTAAATAAAGAATCAAGATCGCTGATAAATTTTGGTGGGAGGTTATTCATATCTTGCCAAGTTTGTACATATTTTTTATAAATCCAATCATCTAATTGATCTAAGCGATAGGATGGCCCACCTAACTTCTCAATAATTTTTCTAATCTCCTCTTTATTGATGTCAAGGAAAGATTTATCAGTATTTTTCATGGTTAATAATTTTATAGTATAATTTATTCTTAACAAGACATCTCTTTGCATCATAAAAAATGAAAATGTAATTTCATGACCGTTTAAAATAAAATAGGTAAGATATGACAGATCAAAAAGATATACTGCTTTTAGAGAAACTAGGAGATATGAAATCAAGGTTTTTCAATGAAATTGGAAAATCAGTAATAGGACAACACGATGTTTTAAATCATATTTTGATTGCTTTGCTTTGTAAAGGTCACACTTTAATTGTTGGTGTACCTGGACTTGCTAAAACATTAATTATTAAATCTATGTCTGAACTGCTTGATTTGAACTTTAATCGAATTCAATTTACTCCAGATTTGATGCCAAGCGATATTACTGGTACAGAGGTTATAGATGAGGCTAAATCTACAGGAAAAAGATCCTTTAGGTTTTTTAAGGGGCCTGTTTTTAGCAATATTATTCTAGCAGATGAAATAAACAGAACTCCACCCAAAACACAAGCTGCTCTCTTGGAGGCTATGCAAGAGCATAAAGTAACTACTGCTGGTAAATCTTATCAGCTAGATCAACCATTTTTTGTGCTTGCGACACAAAACCCAATTGAACAAGAAGGAACATATCCACTACCGGAAGCCCAGTTGGATAGATTTATGTTTAATCTATTGATTGATTATCCAAATCGTGAAGAAGAAATTTCAATTATAAAAAAGACTACGTCTGCTAATGAATCTAAACCGCAAAAGATTATCTCTAAAAAAGAGATTCTAGATTTTCAAAATTTAGTATTAAGAGTTCCAATGGCAGATAACGTTATTGAATATGCAGTTGACTTAGTTTCTTCTACCCGTCCCGGTAAAAAAGCGAAAAAATTTGTTAATGACCATATTGAATGGGGGGCAGGTCCTAGAGCAACACAATCACTTATTCTAGGGGCTAAAGCACATGCGATATTAAATGGGAACCCATCAGTTAATATTGATGACGTGAAAAAAATGGTTTATCCCGTTCTCAGACATAGAGTTATCCCAAGTTACAGCGCTGATGCTGAAGGAATATCTGTTGATGAAATACTCTCAAAATTAATTCATGGCTAGTTCAAAAAAATACCTTAGTCCAGCTGTACTTTCAAAAATTGATAATATGGCCTTAAGGGCAAAATTAGTTGTTGAGGGCTATCTTGTTGGTAAACATAAAAGTCCTTATCACGGCTTCAGTGTAGAATTTGCAGAACACCGCACATATGGCCAGGGTGATGAAATCAAGCATATTGATTGGAAGCTTTATGGCAAAACAGATCGTCATTACGTTAAGCGATTTGAAGAAGAAACTAATCTGAGGAGCTATATCTTACTAGATACAAGCAAATCAATGAACTATAAAAGCAAAAATATTACTAAGCTTAAATACGGGGAATCCTTAACGGCTGGGCTTACACATCTTATGATTAATCAGAAAGATGCAGTAGGTCTTATTTTATTTGATAATTCAATTAGAAAATACATTCCTCCCAAAACTTCTAAATCTCATAAAAATATTATTTTTAATTCTCTTAGTAAATGTAAAGCCGGAGAAAATACAAATATTCAATTAATATTAGACTCTATGGCTGAGCGAATAAAAAAAAGCGGATTGGTGATTCTGATATCAGACCTTCTTGATAATCCAAAAAATGTTATGAAAGGATTAAACCACTTCAGACACAACAAACAAGAGGTGATTGTCTTTCATTTGATAGATAAACAAGAATTCAATTTTACATTCAATGAAAGAACAAAGTTTGCTGATATGGAAACAGGGGAAACAATAACAACTGATCCATGGCACATTCAATCTTCATACCAAGATAAAATCAAATTATTTATAAATAAATACAAAACAGAATGCGGTAATCAAAAAATTGACTATGTCCCAATTTTTACGGATCAAAATTTTGATTTAGCGCTAAGTGAATACATTCGAAAAAGACAAAAATCAAACTAGTTGGTTTATACTTTATCCACCAAATTTTTTTGCTTTTTCAAAATATTTTGTAGCTCCATCCATATCGCCTTGCTTTATTAAAACTCTAGCCATACCTTTATAATGGTCTGGGTTTTCAGGTTCTAGCTGGATAAGCTCGCGGTAAAATTTGGATGCCCTTCTCCACTTTTCAGCATTTTCAAAAGTCTGAGCTATACCACTTAATGCCTCAATATCCTCAGGATTTAAATCGTATGCATAAAAAAAGTTGTCTTCGGCTTCTTCAAATTGATCAAGCTGCATATACAAAACCCCAAGATTAAAATATAAATTTGCTTTTATAATTTTATCTTCTTCCTGTTTGATGGCAACTTCAAATGTTTCAACAGACTTTTCTTTATTACCATTGTCATAGTATAGAGTAGCAAGCTGACGTACAGCTTCAGTATTAGATGGATCTAATTGAACAGATTTTTCAACGTGAAATAGAGCTTCTTTTTTATTTCCAATAAGAGATAAAATTTGACCAAGTGTAAAATTTGTCTGGAAATCTTCAGGATTTTTATCGTAACCCAACTTTCCAGATTCAATAGCTTTATCTGAATCACCCATTTCATAATAACAAGTAGCAAGGATTGAGTATGTTTGAGATTTTAAGGGATCAATAGAAACAGATTCATTAAAAATATCAATCGCATTTTCTAAAATTGATTTATCTTGACTTTTTTTATAGCTATTAAACTTCCTAACTGCTTTATTATAATTTTCTGCCCAATACATTTCACGATAATTTTTAGTCACTTCTTTTACAGGTCTTCCAAGAGTTTTTGCTTCAGGATTAATGGAAACTGCTGCATTAAACATTTCATTCATTTTCTTCCATTCTTTTTTTCTAGCATGTACATGATATCCAATTTGAACCATAATTTCTGCATTTTCAGGCTCAACCTTAATAGCTTCTAATAGGTATTGTTCTGCTTCTTCCCAATTTTCATCTTGAATTGCCATTTTTGCTGAGGTGTACTCAACAGTAGAGGTGCAAGACCAAAGATTTATTAAAACAAATAATAGTGTTGTTTTTGAAATGAGTGTATTGATTTTCATAAAGTCTCTTATATTTTAATTAATTGATTGCCTAATCTATGTTTGGAATTTTACCCTATCAAGATTTTAGAGTTTTATTTAAAAAATTAATCCGATTATTGATTTCATTAATTGATGCGTTTTGGAGTTTTTCAGTACCAAAAGATTCAATGCTAATTGATGCGGAAGCGGAAGCATGCAACAGTGCAGTTTCATTTGATTCTTCAGCAGCAAGAGAGGCTATAAATGCTCCAGCAAAAACATCTCCGGCACCGGTTGGGTCAACTACATTATCTACTGGAAAAGAGCCAACTTCTATATGTTCTTTTAATGAAAAAAGCTCTGCACCCCTACTGCCTTTTTTAATTACAACTATTTCGGGTCCCATTTTTAAAAGAGATTGGGCAGCATTTTTAGTGCTGTTCTCTTTTGTCAAAAGAAAAGCTTCGCTTTCGTTAAGCAATAGGACATTTGATGATGAAAGAACTTTTTCAAGACTATGTAGAGTGGTCTCTATCCATAAATTCATTGTATCAACTACAATTATCGCTTCTGGATTTTTATTTTGTAAAATAACTGAATGCTGTAATTCAGGATGAATGTTTGCTAGAAGAATATGTGATCTATTTTTATTTGAATCACTCAAAACAGGTTTAAAATCTAAAAAAACTCCTAATTCTGTAAAAAGTGTATCTCTATCATCCCAATTTTCATGATATTTTCCACCCCATCGAAATGTTTTTCCTTTAGCAATTATAAAATCATTTAAATTATTTGCATACGACTGATATAGCAAATGGCCTTCACTGGGAAAATCATCACCAACAATGCCTACGACTGAAACATCTGATTTCTTACCTGAGGCAATCATACTGTATGTCGTAGAACCCCCAAGAACATCGGTTTTTTTTTCAAAAGGAGTTTCGATGGTATCCATGGCAATTGAGCCAACAATTAGAATAGAATTATGCGACATTAGATTCATATATTATTAAAAAATTTTAACGTTCTACAAGCAATATTCAATACAAATTTATTTTTATTGACGACTTGACCGAACTCTGAAAGACTGTGTATTTTCAGGTTCTATGAATTCGAAAACCTACGCATTAATAACGGATGTACATTCAAATTCCGTTGCACTAAAAAAAGGATTAGAAATTATCAATAATCGTGATGATATTGATAAAATAGTTTTTTTAGGTGACTATTTTTCTTTAGGACCTGATCCAAAAGAAATACTGAACATTCTTAAATCAAATACTGAATCAGTTTTAATTAGAGGAAATCACGAAAGGTATTTATTGGAAAAAATTTGGAACGATGATAAACCATCGCTTGAAGGGATGCCACAAGATGATCCTCTTCTAATTGAAATTGTGGATAATGAAAAATGGACTGCAGAGCAAATTGGTAAAGAGGGTGTTGACTTTTGTAATACTATGACTATTTCAAATAGAGAAATAATTGGAAATACTTTAATTGAATTCTGTCACGCCTGGTATGAAAGAGATGAAATACCTCCTACAATGGAAGAAGCATTAAAATGGCGCGATGAAATATCTAAGGAAAATCCAAAAATTGAACAGTTTATTATTGTTCATGGCCATTTACATATCCCCAGAGAAGAATCAAAAGAAAATGTAACAATATTATGCCAAGGGGCTACAGGATTACCTTTTGATGAGGACCCAAGAGGCGCTCTTGCTTTTCTAACCGTAGGGGATTCTTTTCAATGGAAAATTGTGAGATTTGAATATGATTCGCAATCTACCATTGATATGCTTGAGCAGCAGCAACCTCCTTTTTATAAAAACCTACAAAATACTGTACGTTATGCTGCCATTAGAAATGATATCTAAATTTATCTTTAGTTAAAAATTAATGTTTTATTTTGATCACGCAGCAACAACACCTGTACATCCCAATGTAGCTGAAAAAATGGATCAAGTTTCCAGGATCGATTACGGAAATCCTTCTAGCATTTATTCCTCTGGGAGGTCCTCCAAATCAATTGTTGAAAGAGCTAGAAACCAAACTGCAAAAATGATTAATGCGGAGCCTTCTGAGATATTCTTTACTGGAAGTGGTACAGAATCTAATAATATTGTTATCTGGTCAATATTACACCAAAAAAATAAGCATGTAATAACTTCATCCATTGAGCATCCTGCAGTTTTAAAAGTCCTAGATGAATTAACAGCCTTTGGATTGACATATGATATTTTACCAGTTGACTCAACAGGGTTAATCAACCCAACAGACTTAAGGCCTGCAATAAAAAAGGATACAGGCCTAATTTCTATTATGTACGTTAATAATGAGGTTGGAACGGTTCAAAAAATTGATAAACTAGCTGAGATTGCAAAAGAAAACTCTATCCCATTTCACTCTGACTGTGTTCAATCAATAGGTAAAATACCAATTTCAACCAAAAAGACTGAAGTTGACTACATGAGTTTTTCTGCTCATAAGTTCTATGGGCCAAAAGGAATTGGCTTTCTTTATAAGAAAAAAGGGTTGCCACTTAAGCCATTAATTATCGGAGGTGGCCAAGAAAGTAATATTAGAGCAGGAACTGAAAATCTATCTGGAATTGCTGGTTTAGGGGTAGCCGCTAAGCTCGTTTATAATGAACTTGATGAACGAATAAATCATTTAATTAAACTTGAAACATATTTTAAATCAAAAATTCGCAATGTATATCCTCAGGTTATCTTTCATGGAAATGATAAATTCCATGCTCCGGGAATTTGTAGTCTAGCTATTCCCAATTATAAAAACGAAATAATTTTAGCAAAACTTGATCGAAAAGGAATTGAGATTTCAAATGGGTCTGCCTGTTCATCAGGAACAGTAGGGCTTTCACCAATTTTAAAAGAGATGGGAATTGAAGATAGGATTAACAAGTCAACTATTAGAGTAAGCTTTGGTAGAGAAAACAGCATTAAAGATGTTTCTTATTTAGTTAAGTCAATAAGTGAATTATTAAATGTATGAACCAATAATAGTAGGAATAAGTGGAGGAGTTGATAGCTCCGTTACTGCGCTAAAATTAAAAAAGGAAGGGTTTAACGTTGAATGTGTTTTTATGAAAAATTGGGAAGGTGAAAGCGATCAATGTAATGCTGAGCAAGACTATAAAGATGCACTGTCTGTCTGTAACTCAATTGGAGTTCCTCTTAGGTCAACTAATTTTTCTAATGAATATTGGGAGAATGTATTTGAAAATTTTATAGATGAATATTCAAAAGGAAGA
>Ga0208277_1000772_pt1 | contig 18820 bp, 20 predicted proteins | sample ETNtaG_5_FD_185782 | JGI IMG/M metagenome (GOLD analysis project Ga0208277, IMG submission 185782) | Marine microbial and viral communities from oxygen minimum zone, Eastern Pacific Ocean - ETNP201406SV205 (SPAdes) (version 2) | ecosystem: Environmental > Aquatic > Marine > Oceanic ...
AGACCCAACTCATTGAAATAGGGACGGTTGGTCGCCGAATTGCCCCCGTAGGGGGCGATAGGTGAAAAACCATGGAAGAAGGAACTATTGTCCACGTCGATTACGACCTGTATAACGCAGACTCCGGCGATTTGATCGAGACCACAAGAGAAGAAGTCGCAAAGGAGCATGACATGCACCAAGAAGGCAGAAAATACACTCCACTTGTTTGCGTTGTAGGCGCAGGCAACCTGATTTCAGGATTCGAAGACAGTTTGTTAGAAGCTGAAGCAGACAAGGACATATCTCTTGAAATCGCACCAGCAGATGCTTATGGCGAGAAAGATCCAGATCAAATTGAAACTATTTCAGTTGACAAGTTACTCAGGCACGTCCGTGACCCAAAGTCACTTTACATCGGTGGCCCAGTATCTGTAGAAGGACGCCAAGGTGTACTTTCCTATCTAGCTGCAGGTCGTGCAAGAATCGATTACAACCATCCAATGTCAGGCCGCACTCTGAAGTACGATTACAAGATTGTAAAGGTAGTAGAAGGCAAAGAAGAGAAGGTCACTGCTCTACTTGAAGCAAATACCGGTCAAGAAGGGTTTGAAGTATCCTTTGATGGAGATGATGTTTCAATTGTAGTTCCGCAAACAATGCTGTTCGACCCTAACGCTGCTATGCAGAAATTCCGCTTAGTTACAGTTCTTCGTGAGGCTGTTGAAGCAGGTAAGGTTTCTTTCGTCGAAGTACACGAACCTCGTGTTGCTGCTGAAGAAGAAAAGGAAGGCTCATGTTGTGATGACCCTACCTGTGAAGTAGAAGATTGCGATACAAGTAGCGAAGAAGAGTGAAACTCTCGCGCAACACTCATCATCTTAACCGGTGTGAGCAAGACATGGAAGATACAGAATTCTCCAAAGGGGAAAGAATCCTTCTGTCATTGTTTGGTTTATTGTCCATCATAATTGTTGCAGGGCTTATATTCGCTCCAGAGATTTTCTGGGAGGATTTTGTCAAAGTCTACATCTGGGATCCTATCGTTAAAGACGCTGGGGCGTCAGGAGATGCCGGTTATTCAGAAGTAAACACGGTTGTTTACATCTTGACAATGATTGCTGCAGTAATCGTTTTCCAAGCTCTATTCCGCAAATGGCAAGTGCCAGTAGATGACAGGATGGTTTGGGCATTAATTTCGTGGGTTGCTTTGGCGCCTGTGCTTAGGGTAATGGAAGATGCAGACTACTTCAAAGAGGGAATAGATGTACTGTTTATCTCTCCACTGATTCACATTCATCTCGCAGCGTGGGTTGTTTTATCTGCGTCCATAGGACACATGGCAAGGAAAAACCATATTTCCATGTTGGCAATGCTCCTCGTGGCATATGTTGCCTTCACAGGATTACTCGTCCTTCCAAGTGTGCATGAGCATGATGTGGGCCACTTCTGGATATTAGGAGGTTCATTCGCTGGTGCAGTAATGATCGCAGTAGTTCTCCACAATACTTGGGACTGGGATGGAATTCCACGAGCAATGCTCGCGTTCGCAACTGGACTGATCACAATGGGTTTGGGCCATTGGGCGCAATTAGCGGCCACGCCATGGGTTCAGGACAGTGGAATGCTTCCTCGTGACAATGAGATATTTTGGCCTGTTCTAGTAGTGGTAGTAATTCCGCTATTGATCACATGGGCTGTTTGGAAACAAGGTGTTGAAGACTTAACTCAATTAAGATTGACAGGTAATGAGGTCGGATTGATTCCAGATGGAATGACATTAAACGAATGGGAGAGCGAAGATCGTTCTAATCACCCAGTAGAGATGCTTTCTCCGAAGGGAATTCTTGCCACTCCTATGGTTGCAGGTATGTTATTTGGCCAACTATGTGATGGCCTTGCTACTATGGTTGGAATCGATTGGTTTGGATATTCTGAAAAACATCCCCTTTCTGATGCAGTAATCCAAATCGGGGATGGTCTTGATATTCTAGGAGAAGGCGCCTGGTTGTTCTTTTTAGTCAAAGCCACACTAGCTGGTTTGATAGTTTGGATGTTCTCTCAATTGAGAATAGAATCTAGACAACAGCATTTGAGAGTACTAATCGTTCTAGCAGTTATGATTGTTGGAATGGCCCCAGGTCTTCGCGACATAGGCCGCCTAATACTTGGTGTCTGAGCGGTTGATTCAAGATGCAATCGTTGCTAGCGGACTTGAGGGGAAGACATGGATAGGCTACCAACTCGTGTCAATCGTGCTGACCCTGACTATCAAAAACGGCACACTCACAATCAAGAATTGATTGATACACTTCGAGAGCGATTAGATAATGTCAGCGAGGGAGGCGGCGGAAAATATGTCGAGAGACACCGTGGTAGAGGAAAAATGCTGGCTCGTGAAAGGATTGAGAAAATAATCGATCCTGGAACCGCATTTCTAGAATTGTCACCACTTGCAGCATACGAGCTATACGACGGTAGAGCAAACAGCGCAGGTATCGTTACTGGTGTTGGTTTAGTTCATGGCCGAGAATGCCTTTTCGTTGCTAACGATGCAACTGTCAAAGGCGGTTCTTACTATCCAATGACTGTCAAGAAGCATATTCGTGCTCAAACAGTCGCTCATGAAAACAATCTTCCTTGTATTTACTTAGTCGATTCTGGCGGTGCATTTTTGCCGATGCAGGACGAAGTTTTCCCTGATATTGGTCACTTCGGGCGTATCTTCAGGAATCAAGCAAAAATGTCTGGAGATGGCATACCTCAAGTTGCTGCTGTTTTGGGTAGTTGTACTGCAGGCGGAGCATATGTTCCGGCAATGAGTGATGAATCGATAATAGTCAAGGGCAATGGGACAATCTTCCTTGCAGGCCCTCCTTTAGTTAAGGCTGCAACCGGTGAAGAAGTAACGGCAGAAGAATTGGGTGGGGCTGACGTTCATACTTCTCAGAGTGGAGTAGCAGATCACTTTGCAGAAGATGAGGCTGAAGCTCTACGCATGGTTCGTAATGTTGTCGAAAACATTGGTTCGAGGGAATTAGCTCCTTTTGAGAGAATTAATCCAGAAGACCCATTTTATGATTCTGAGGAACTGTTAGGACTAATCCCTGCAGATAACCGTACACCTGTGGATGTGAAAGAAATCATTGCTAGAATTGTAGATGGAAGTCGTTTCCATGAGTTCAAATCTAGATATGGCCAAACACTGATTTGTGGTTTTGCGCATATTCATGGATACAAGGTAGGAATAGTCGCAAATAATGGGATACTGTTTTCCGAATCTTCTCTAAAAGGAGCCCACTTTGTAGAATTGTGCGGCCAAAGGGGAATACCTCTAATCTTCTTGCAAAACATAACCGGGTTCATGGTTGGTAAAGCATACGAAGCTGGCGGAATTGCCAAAGATGGAGCCAAACTGGTAACTGCTGTATCCTGTGTTAATGTTCCAAAATTCACAGTAATAATCGGAGGTTCACATGGAGCAGGTAACTACGGAATGTGCGGTAGAGCATACGATCCTCGCTTCTTGTTCATGTGGCCAAATAGTCGCATCTCTGTAATGGGCGGGCCGCAAGCGGCAGATGTTCTTACGACCGTAAAACAGGACCAAAGGGCGAGGGAAGGACACCAGCCAATGGAAGGTGAAGAGTTGGATGCGTTCCGTGCACCAATCTTAGAAAAATACGAGACTGAAGGAAGTCCTTACTATTCAACCGCCAGACTCTGGGATGATGGAATAATCGACCCTAGAGATACTCGCGATGTTCTTGGATTATGTATTGCCGCCAGTCAAAACGCAAAGTTGCCAGATGACCGATTTGGCGTATTTAGAATGTAATTGAAAAATTAAATTTCGCAATTGGAGAATTAGATATGAATGACAGACCAGAGACCTCACTAATCCAATTAGAAATTGACGGATGTATTGCTAGAGTAAAACTCGCTCGTCCCGAGAAATACAATGCTTTGAATGTACAGATGATCAGTGAGTTAATCGAAGTATTTTCTTGGACAGCAAAACATTCTGTTGGAGTTACTGGAAAGTTAACCACCGATGACGGAACGCCTTGTTTGCGAGTATTGGTTTTGTCTGGAGAGGGCAAGCATTTCTGTGCAGGTGCCGACATCAATATGATGCGCGATGCTGGAGCAAACACTCCAGAAGAAAACCGCAGAGACTCTGAAAGATTAGATTCACTATTCAATGGCCTTTGGTCTCACCCATGTTTCACCATTGGTAAGATACAGGGAGTAGCACTTGGCGGCGGTGCCGGATTAATTGCTTGTCTTGACCATGTGATCTGTGATTCCAGAGTTAAGATTGCATTATCAGAAGGAAAGTTGGGCATACTGCCTGCAGTAATCGGGCCATATGTCTACAGGAGAATGGGTAGTGCTAATTTCCGCCGCCATGCTATGTTAGCTGGAAGAATGGATACAACAGAAGCACTTCGTATCGGTATGATAGATTCAATTGACGATTCACTTGATGAATCCGGTGTAATCGCAGAGGTTCTTTCCACTGGTCCATGTGCTGTTACAGCCGCAAAGGAACTTACGTTAGGTTTCGATAGATGGGAAGGCGATGATGAATCATTACGCCTCTGGACTCTTGATTTTACTAGTAGAATGCGAGGGAGCCTAGAAGGTCAAGAAGGGCTGTCATCATTCTTAGAAAAGCGAAGTGCAAACTGGAAATCAGAGGAGTGATTCGATGCTAAAACGCACTCTCGTCGCCAATCGCGGTGAGATTGCATGCCGTATATTGCGTGCATGCCGTGAAGCAGGAATAGAAGGCGTTGCTATTTTTGCTGGAAACGATTCAGGAACCCTATTTACTGAATTAGCTGATATTGCGGTTGAACTAGAAGGCGATGGTTTGGCAGAAACCTACCTAAACCAAGAACAAATCCTACAAATTGCAATCGAAAATGATTGTGATTCTATTCACCCCGGGTTTGGATTTTTGTCAGAGCGTGCAGATTTTGCACAAGCCGTTATCGATTCGGGACTAATTTGGATTGGACCATCCCCTGAAGCTATAACCAAAATGGGAGACAAAATGACTGCCCGAATAACCATGAAAGAAGCCGGAGTTCCTGTAATTCCTGGCGAGGAAGTTGATGGTGGTCTGCAAGAAGTATTGGATGTAGCACCGTCGGTGGGTTATCCTCTCTTGTTGAAAGCAACTGCAGGTGGTGGCGGTAAAGGAATGCGTGCTGTGCACAAGCAAGAAGATCTTGAAAGCGAAGCAAAAGCAGCCATGAGAGAGGCACTGAATGCGTTTGGCGATGATAGAATCTATGTTGAGAGGCTTCTTACTGGCAGCAGGCATATCGAAATTCAAGTTCTAGCTGACAAATATGGGCGTACAATTCATCTTGGAGAAAGAGAATGTAGTATTCAAAGAAGGCATCAAAAGGTCTTCGAAGAATCTCCCAGCGTAGCTCTTGATTCACAGTTACGAGAAGCGATGGGAGAGGCAGCCTGTGATGCTGCACGTGCAGTAGATTACGAGGGAGCAGGCACAGTAGAGTTCTTGCTTTCACCAAAAGGCGAATTTTTCTTCTTGGAAATGAATACTAGAATTCAGGTCGAACATCCGGTTACTGAAATGGTTACAGGCGTGGATTTGGTACGTGAACAATTGAGAATTGCAGGTGGCGAGCCGATGAGCTGTGGAGCGCTAAGTATGCGAGGACATGCGATTGAAGTCAGACTTTACGCCGAGGATCCTGCGAATAATTTCTTACCCGCTATTGGAGAATTGAAGAGGTTCATCGCTCCCACAGGACCAGGTGTTCGTCTGGACACAGGTGTACGAGAAGGCGATGCAGTAACTCCAGATTACGATCCAATGTTAGCCAAACTAATTGTTTGGGCTCCTTCAAGACAAGAAGCGTTACAACGAATGGGAAGGGCTTTAGATGAATTTGTAGTTCTGGGATGTACTACCAATGTAAGGTTCCTCAGAGAGCTATGCACTCATCCTGATGTGGTTGATGGGTGGACTACTACCGACATGATTGACAGATTGTGGCCAGACGGATGGTCACCAGATAGAGGTGGTAACATTCTGGATGCAGGTTTGTTAATTGCAACTGCTTGTGAATCTACTAATCATGGGAAAACCGTAATGCTATCCGGTGATAGTTCTCCATCGTTTTCTCCATTCTCAACAATAAACAGGAGGTTTCCATGATGGAGTTCAAAACCTCTGAAGGGCGTATTGAAATCAACCCCACAAGGGATGGAGATTCTTTCATCCATGAAGGAATAATCGTTCACACAGGTGAAAACTTGTGGCTAGAAATTGATGGCAGAAAGCACAAGGCTGTCGCTACAAAAGTTGGCGATGTATGGTGGGTTCATGTCTTGGGGCACACACTCCAATTCGAAGTTGTAGAGCCAGGTGCATCATCCTCGGATGACGAAGGAGGGCTTACTGCACCAATGCCGGGCAAGATTCTCGAAGTTCACGTTTCTGTAGGACAAACTGTTAGTTCAGGTGACGTTTTGATGGTCATGGAAGCGATGAAAATGGAACACAAGATTGTTGCAGGAAGTGATGGGGTGGTTGAAACAATTCTCTTCAAAGAAGGAGATCAAGTACCACAAGGTGCAGAATTACTCACCATTTCAGAATAATTAACTCAGTTTTCTGATATTTGCTTCGATTGTTTGTGCACACGCTTCGAATACTTCGAGGGATTGGCCAACTGGATCTTCGAGTTCCCAGTCTTGGTCAATTCTAATCATTGGGCAGCTTACTCCGCAACCCATTGAAATGACCATATCGTATGATTGCCAATCGATATCATCCACAAGTTTTGGATAAAGCCCTTCAGTGCTAATCCCTTTTGATTCTAAAATCTTCAATGCGTTGGGACTGACATTATCCGCGGGATGCGTTCCTGCACTCGCAGCATCGTGACCGAGACTTCTAGCAATACCCTCTGCCATTTGAGAGCGGCAGGAGTTTCCTACACAGACGAATAGTAGTCGCATGATGACTCTCTGGTAGCAGAGGCATATGAACAAATGCCACATAGCCTCAATAGATGTGGAGGCCAATATTGACCTATACGGTCGTTTTTGTGACCCTATTTGTCGCTCACATTATCGCCGCAGCAAACGACTTTGATATAACCTTCAGAGTTATAGCAGGCCTAATTACAGTGCAAACATTGTTTGCTGGATTCATTCTTCATTTGCTGAAAGGTGATGCACGTCATGCAAGGGTTCCTGTTATTGGATTAGGAGCAGGGTTGGGTTGGGCATATGCCGGGATGCAATTGTCCTGGAGCATCCCTCTCTGGGTTTTTGCGGTTATTGTTGTTCAGTATGGTACTGAAAAAGGATTGAAGTATGATATGCCCGCCGAGGCAACTGATGGCTGATTCTCCTGTTAAGGTAAACAATCCCAACAACGCCCCTGCTGGTCCATCTCCGGAGGAGCAGAAGAAGATGGAAGCTGCTTACAGCCAAATGAAGCGTAAAATGGCGATATCAGAAATGGGTAAGTCGATTAAACACAAGATCATGGTTCTTTCTGGAAAGGGCGGAGTAGGAAAATCAACTGTGGCCACAGGATTGGCCCTTTCTCTAGCGCAACAAGGTCTCAAAGTTGGCTTGCTCGACATAGATATCACCGGTCCCAATGTTCCAAAGATGATGGGTCTAAGCGGGCGTCGCCTAAATGTCGAAAGTGGTAGAATTCACCCCGCACAGGGCCACCTCGGAGTCAAGGTAATCTCGATGGCTTTCTTGTTAGAAGATGAGGACACGCCAGTAGTATGGCGTGGACCAATCAAATTAGGTGCGATTCAGCAATTTATCGGAGATGTAGAATGGGGAGAATTAGATTATCTGATTATTGATTTCCCCCCTGGTACCTCTGATGAGCCACTTACAGTAACTCAGAATCTTCCAGATATTGACGGAATGGTGATAGTAACAACTCCTCAAGAAGTTGCTCTGTTAGATTCACGTAAGTCGATTACGTTTGCAAATTCTCTGAAAGTTGATGTGATTGGCGTTATTGAGAACATGAGCGGTTACACCGTTCGAGGAAAAGCTCCATCGGGTACAGAAATTGAACTGGCCGCACCAGGCGGAAAAACAATCCGAGTTACCTCGGATGGTGATGGAAACTGGTCGGGAACCCTAGACATCTTCAAATCAGGCGGAGGGCAAAAAACCGCGGTAGAATTCGGTGTGCCTTTCCTAGGAAAACTTCCATTCGACCCTGGATTTGTTAGAGGTGGAGATGATGGAGTTCACCGAATTGTATCGGAACCTGAGGGCCCATCTTCTCAAGCATTTTCAGAGATAGTTGCTAAAATACAGTCCAAAGTCGAATCAGGTTCATCTTCTGGCGGCCTAGAAATCATTTGAGGTGTTTTGATGGATCTCCCTGAATTAAAGCGTTTAGAGAGACGAGATTTAGACATGCTTCTTTCTTGGTCAGATGGGACAGAACACAAGATCACCTATGATGATTTGAGGCATGCATGCCCCTGTGCAAGGTGTGCGCCACAAAGAAACGATGAAGAATCTTCTAAAATTCTACGTAGAACCGTAGAAAATCTTCCTCAAGAAAAACCAACGGTAAGGCCAGTTGGAAATTATGCATTAGCATTTGAATGGAAAAATGGCTGTTCGGCAGGCATTCACCGATTCGAGAGGATTTGGCGCCTGGGCGAAAAGCAAGACCCCGACAATGGCAAAGCCTACGTTCATGGTGCATGGTAAAATTGCCCTTAAAGTCGTAATTGTCGGAGTAATACACTTGTATGCAATGTCGACACGGCAATAATAGGAGGTCTTACCGATGGATGGCGTATATCTTACTTGGTTAATCTCTGCATTGGCTATTGGTGTACTGTTAATGCCCTTGGTCAAGCCCCCTTGGTCTAGAGTTACTCTAGATGGTTTTATCGACTTTTTACGAAGGTACTGGCTACACATTTTAATGGTCTTACTAATTTACAATGCCAAGGATTTCCTAGACGAAGTCGATAGAATTCTCATGGCAAATACCGATGGTATGCTCAACATGACTCCGTGGATTTATGCCATTGAGGGAGAAATGGCGCTATGGGTTCAAGAAACATTCCGGGCGGATTGGCTCACGTCTTTCATGACACATTTCTACATTGTAGGATTCATGGTAATTTGTTATGTTTCAGTCTTCTACTTCGCATACTTTGATGACAGATATATGGCAGACAGAATAAGTCTTGCAATCTTCTGGGTTTACATTTTGGCAATACCTTTCTATCTATTTTTCAATGTTCATGTAACTGGAAATTACATCCCCGGCATGGAGACTCTAGCCTACAATCATACATCGGAAATCAATGATTGGTTCATTCGTATTGATCCTTTAACAAACGGTATGCCTAGTCTTCATATTGGCTTCCCGTTTGCTGTTTGGTTATGCTTACTAAGATTCGATACAGATGGTCGCTGGACAGTCTATCGTCGAATAATTTTTGCATATGTAGTATTGACTGCCTTCTGTATTTTGTATCTTGGAATACACTGGTTTATGGATATCATTGGAGGAATGGTTGTAGCAGCTATAGCAGTGAACATTGCCGACAAGATGGCAGATCCGTTCTGGAGAATATTCGATGAAAGAACTATCAATGCTAGACTTGTAACTTTACTGACAAACCCGAAAAGAGCCTTGAATGTGGTCAAGTCTAGTACGTCTAAGCAATTCGCTAAATTTGCAAAGCCTACTAGCAAAGAGACCGGTGCAGTGCTTGCGGCGGTAATCATCGTAGTTGCAGGAGTAATCACTTGGGATTTAACTCACCAGTCAATTCCTGCTGGAGGCGTCGATGCTCCAGTGGGGGTAGAAGCGGCAGATGGTTGGTTGGCTACACTTGACGATAGAGGTGAATCGGCTTTATTGATTATACACGAGGTTGATGATTTAGAGTCACAAATAGACGTGGTTCAACCAATCTTGGATTCAAATTCAACTTGGGATGTCAGAGAAGGTATGCTAATTGTCGCCAATCAAACTACCTTAATGGCTGTAAATTTGGAAACCCCCTCAACCGCAAAAGTCACGCTAGAGGTTGACGAACCTACCGCTGTTGATATTATTTCAGATGACTGTTTTGCGGTTTTGGAAGATGGATTTGTAACATACTGGGATTTTGAAGGAAGGCAGAAACTAGGTCCAAATCCAGAACAAGGAGATTCAGTTATTTTGTTTGAATCATTTAATGGCCAAATAGCGTTAGTTTTCGAAAGTGAACCCGATACTGTACATCTTGGAATTGCTGATGCTATGGGATTAATTTCCATACAGTTGAATGCAACAGGCGATCCAGATGAAGATGATATTTTGCTGGCAGCAGATTTGAATGTAGATGTAGAAAATGCGACAATTACAGACATCTCTTTGTCAAAAACAAAATTAGCAGCAACTGTGGATGTAAATGCAACATCTCGCTTGATTTTATTGGATACCATTAACGGTGAAAGTAAGATTATTTCCGACCATAAATTTGCAGCGTTTGACCCGCATCTTGATTACGGGGTTTTGATGTTCTCAGCATATACAGAAATCAATCCATTAGAGGCTGCAGAAGAATATTCAGACAGAGAAATTTACATCCATGATTTGTCTACCAACTTGACAAAACCACTAACTGCTGATGGATTGGACCAGTGGGCACCATTGGTTTTAGAAGATCATTATGTGTATCGGCAAATGGATAGTTCTGGCGATATCAGCGTCGAGGTCCAACAAAAAGAGCCGACTCTTCAGGCTTATTCGTCTAACATTCTGAAGTTTGGTGTAATCCTCGTAATTTCTCTAGCGTTTTTCTACATAATGCAGAAGCAAAGAGAATCTAATCTCAGCCCCCGTGATAGCGAACTCGCATCATGATTTGATTTAGCCTCGTTGTAACTTCTAATGCACTAGGTGGTAAACCACCTGGTGCGGCAATCGGTTCTCCTAATTCTTCATCTAGGGCAATATATCCCTTTAGGACCAAATCCATCGCTCCTTTGACCTCAGGGTGGCTAGCTCGTAAAATTTCATGTAAAACATGCAAATCAATACCAAATCCTTCGAGATCATATTCTCTTGACGACAATCCGAGGTCGATTAGAACGACTTCTCTTTGGTTTGTAATCAGGATGTTATTGGTTGATAGGTCACCATGGTTGACAGCATTCCTATGCAATTCTCTAATCGCCTTGCCAACATCAATCAACAATTTTTCATCGTGCTCATTAGACTGAAGTATTTCGATCAAAGGCTTACCTTCGATTCTTTCCATGATTATTTTCGACTCGTCGATGTCAACATCCCATATCGCAGGCACAGGAGCTCCTCTTCTTGCAAGCCAAATTGTTAATTTGACTTCATTTGTCATCCGTTTCTTTGTTAAACTCGCATCTAAGTCAGGATGTCTCCAACCTCTTGGTCGGCGCTTTTTCAAGACAGCAGGGCGGCCATGCCATGTCCCTGAAATCACTTCAGCTTCAGCTCCAAGATGCAGCCTCTCACCTCCCGACCATGCTTGCATTGTATACTCGTAAGTGTGAATGGTTGAAAAAGGGGTGCCTACACAGAAGCATGAGGTTAGACTATGACCATGTCCCTGCCGATGTGCGCCATCGATTTCACAAGTGATGAAATGGGACCTGAAGAGTTAGCAATTGCTGAGAGGATCGGCGAGCTTAAACAGCAACTTGGAGACGATTTACTGATTCTAGGCCATCACTATCAAAGAGATCAGATAGTTATGCATGCAGACTTACTTGGAGATTCATTCTTACTATCTGAGTTGGCTGCTAAATCTGAAGCCAAAAATATTGTATTTTGTGGTGTGCACTTCATGGCTGAATCAGCTGATATACTCACTTCTGACGAGCAAAGAATAATTTTGCCTAATATGAGGGCAGGTTGTTCTATGGCAGACATGGCTGCTTTACATGAAGTAGAGATTGCTTGGAAAGAGATATTGGAAAAGTCAGGACTTAGTGATCCGGCTACAGCGAAAGAAGGAGAGTCCTGTTTGATTCCTGTGACCTACATGAACAGTGCCGCAGAATTGAAGGATTTCTGTGGGCGTCATGGAGGAATAGTTTGTACATCATCTAACGCTACAGGTATTCTACAGTGGGCTTACGAACGTGCTGGTCCAAAAGGCGCAGTTCTATTTTTCCCAGACCAACACTTAGGTAGAAACACAGGTCTGTCCATGGGTATATCACTTGACCAAATGGCAGTTTGGACTCCGGAAGAGGAAAATGAATTACCTGAAGATTTGAAAATAGTCTTGTGGCACGGCTTTTGTTCTGTTCACAAGCGCTTTACAGTTCCACAAATCGAAGCATTCAGGGCAGAGCACCCTGATGGTGTAGTCGTAGTTCATCCAGAGTGTCCAATGGAGGTCGTAGAGGCTGCTGATGCCAACGGTAGCACAGAATTCATTCGCAGATTTGTTGCACAACAAAAACCAGGAACCAACATTGCAGTCGGAACTGAAATCAACATGGTGGCTAGATTGGATTCACAACATGAAGATCTTCACATACAATGCCTAGAACCAACAATTTGTCCCTGTTCTACGATGTACATGATTCATCCAGCATACTTGATGGATGTCTTAGAACGCTTAGTAGAAGGTGAAGTGCCCAACCAAGTAATCGTTGCACCTGAAGTGCAAGAAGGTGCTAAAATCGCTCTACAAAGGATGCTTTCAATCAAGCAATAGATTCGAAAGTTTTCCACCCTGCAAATGCCAACAATGGACATAGTATCATTGTAATTAGTACATATCCAACCGCTTTTGTTTGGTCATCATTCCACAATTCGATTGTTTCAATTGAGAATGTTGACATTGTTGTAAATGCACCTAGGATGCCAGTTCCGATAAATAATGTCAACTCTTTTGAAATCAGTTCATTGGCTAATGCAGCCATACAAACTCCAAGCATCAAAGAACCTAATGCGTTTACCAGTAAAGTGCTTTGTGGGGTTCCGACCCATTCGCTGATTGCAAAACGAAGAGTGGCTCCTATTGCTCCACCAATCGCCACAGCAAGATATGAATTCACAAATTGCCCTGTTAGTCACCACTCTATCAAACATGCTCAAAAGTCATGCGTTACAGGACTGGATTATGACCATCTGGTTCATGACCACCAATCAGGGTAAGGTTGAGGAAGCAAGGGCCTATTTTTCAGATTATGGAATTGTAGTCCAGCAATTTGATTTTGAGTCAATCGAGCCTCAAGCAGATGACTTAGAAGTAGTAGCACTATCAAAAATAGAGCAAGCAATTCCTCATCTTCCAAATCCGAATGACATGTTGCTGGTAGAAGATGCAGGTTTGTTTGTCGATGCACTACACGGTTTTCCTGGCGTTTACTCCTCTTATGCTCTCAAGACGATTGATATTCATGGAATATTGAAATTGATGAATCATCTGATTAGTGCTGATCCAATTCAAGATGGAAATCTTAGAAAAGCTGAATTCAGAGCAGTAGCAGTTCTTTACAAAAACGGGCAAACCATAGTTTCCCAGGGAGTCTGTCCCGGTCGTATTTCACATGAACCAGTGATGGGTAAAGGGTTCGGATTTGATCCGATATTTATTCCGGCCGACCTAGATGTGGAAGGAAATCCTCTACCTGTTGGAGAGATTGGAGTAAAAAGCACTCATGGTAAGCCATTTGGAGCAATTACATTAGAGGAAAAGCAACAATATTCTCACAGGCATAGGGCGTTGAAAGGTTTGCTTTCTAACCTCGACAGTCTTGGGTGATATTCTTGAGTGTGAGCGTTTTGGCTTGAGGTGAGCAGCATGAAATCATCAAGGCTAGTAGTTTTCATCCTCTTGGTAGGAGCCATACTAGCATTTTTCATGTTGCAGTCTGAATTAGATGATAATAGTAGATGGGGATTCGTCGGAGTCGTCCTTATACTGGCTATAATTTGGGTATACCTTGGTGACAAGCCAAAACCAGTAACTCGTACTAATGCTCGTAAAGTGATACCAACCGTTGCGATTCCCAATGAAGATGAAACATCTTCTCTTGATATCCCGGAGGCCGTTACAAACGACGACATGGATGGGGCATCACTCCGTGAAAGGAAAATGGCAAAGGTTGCTGCAAATAAGCAGGCTGAGGAAGAAAACGAGATCACAATCGAACCAGATGATGACTTGGAAGAAATTTCCCTATCTGTCGAAGAAGTACACGTTGCTGGGGAATATGTGGTAGAAGTATCTCCTCAATCAATCGAAGATGCAAACATAGCAGCTCACATCAAAGACAAGAGAGATCGCCACTCAAAGATCAGAGCCCGTATTGAAGAGCGCCGCCGAGATCAAATGGCAGAAATCAGGGCATCCACTGCAAAGATGTGGGAAGAACACAGTTCTGGTGAAGATTTGGTTGGACTAATTCAAAGTGAAAATCACGGCCAAAATATTCTGATTGAACCGGCAAGTGCAGAAGCAGGACACGTATACGGCGCATCTTTAGTGAGAATCGATCCATCTACAATTTTGAAATTAAGAGTACCACTAGACACGGGATATGTCGCTGTAGAGGAAGAGCGTGCCAAAACTGCAACTCTTCCACTCCCTCCTGGTCTTCCTTCACCTGATGAACTAGGGCTATCACTTCCTCCGCCACCGGGCGCATCTGGAGCGCTTGCTGCATTGAAGGATGAAATGGCTAATGACGATTAGCGATGCTTCCACTCAGGCTCACTTCGATTCAAGAATGCCTGAACTCCAATCTCTTGGTCTTCAGTATCGAATAAATCTGCGAATGCGATTGCTTCGATTTCAACGCCTTCAGTAATTCCGTTATCTAAAGCAGCGCGGATAGTTTTCTTTGCAACTTTCATCGTATTCGCAGACTTGGAAGCGATTGTTTGTGCGATTTGCATGGTTTTGTTTTCCAAATCTTCTGGTTCGCATAGGTGATTTGCAAGACCAATTCTGTAAGCATCTTCAGCACTTACATTATTGCCAGTCATCATCATTTCCATCGCTCTTCCATAGCCAACAAGGTGTACTAAGCGCTGTGTTCCGCCATATCCTGGAATTAGTCCTAGCTTTATTTCCGGAGTCCCGAATATCGCTCGAGTACTAGCGATTCTGATGTCGCAAGAGCATGCTACTTCACATCCACCACCAAGTGCAAACCCATCTACCATGGCGATAGTTGGTTTGCTCAGATTCCAAATTGCTTCAATTGCATTATCTCTGAAAATTTCTCTGATTTCTTTAGATCCTTTCCCCGCAAATTCTGTAATATCAGCTCCAGCAACAAATGAATTTGGTTTTGCCCTTTTGCCCTCAGGTGGTGCATTTGGTTTTGCACCAGTGATAATTACACACCTGACCGAATCACTTTCTTCGACCCATTTGCACATTTTCTTCAATTCACGGACCACGTCTTGGTTTAGTGAATTTAATTTGTCAGGTCTGTTGATAGTTACTTTTGCAATAGTCCCGTCACCATTTTCACACTCAATCTCTTCGATGATAACTACTTCGTCCATGTTGCGCCGAGGAGGTCATACCAAATCAATTTGTAAGCACACATTGAAATTCATGAGGCGCATCGATGATTTATGTCCGACAGCGAAGAATCCTTAGTGGTAGCAAAAGATTTGGGCAAGAGGTATGGCGATTTCATCGCTCTTCATCCACTTAATGTTAAGGTCAGTTCAGGAGAATTCTTTGGCGTGTTCGGTCCAAACGGTGCTGGAAAGTCAACATTCATCAAACTCTTAACTGGGCAATTGCGACCAAGTATCGGGGCAGTAGAGGTTTTGGGAATTAATGCTGCAAAATCTCCTCAGAAATTGAAAGCAAATATCGGAATCGTTCCTGAATCAGAATCTCCTCCGTCATACCTTACACCTGGAGAATTTTTGCAATTTGTAGGAAAGCTTCGTGGAATTGAAGATTTAGATTCTAAGGTCAAATATTGGATGGATTGGTTCGGGCTACAAGAAAAGAGCGACACAATGTGTAAAGATCTCTCAAAAGGTCAGAGGCAAAAGGTGATGCTAGCATCTGCATTTATTCACGAGCCAAAGTTGCTGTTTTTGGATGAGCCATTTGCAAATTTAGATCCTATTTATCAAAGGAAATGCCGTCAGTGGTTGCTTGACATGGTGAAAAAGGGGGGAACTATTTTCCTTTGCTCTCACGTACTTGAAATGGCAGAAAGAATGTGTAATAGAATGGCAATAATCAATCATGGAAAGGTACTTGCTGCTGGAACTGTCAAAGGATTGAAAGAGAGTGATGAAGAAACATTGGAAGATGTATTTATTCGATTGGTAGGGCATTCAATCGAAGAGGCGGAAAGATTGAGCGATGAAGGTGTAAATGAGGAGGAATAATCTTGTCCGTATCTATCCAAAGTAGTGATTGGTCTGATTATTCAGAACAATCTCATTCCAATGCATTGGGTTCGACCAATGCAGGGATGAAATTAAACACGCCTTTGGTTGGTTGGGCAGCATTCTCTGCTACATTCCGAGTTATGTTTGTTGAGGAATTTAGGGAAAATTTGGATTTCGCAAAAAAAAGGAGAATATTGCTATTCCCGCTTCTAGTTGCTCTAGTAACTATGGTGGCAACAATTGGTCTTCAGTTTCTTGTTGGCGAGGGAGCCGCTCAAGGAGCAGATACAGATTCTAATTCATTTACTTGGGATGAGCTTAGATTTGCACTCCATCTGCCTTTGTTATTTTTCAGTTTAGGGATGGGCTCATTTGCATTTTTAGGTAGAGAGAAAGTCTTGGCTCGTACTGGAACAAAAAATTACCTTCTAGCATCTCCTGCTTTACAACCACTAACAAATCCTACAGCACATTTTGCCTATTATGTCAAGGATTTAACTTACTACGTTATGCTAATTCTTACTCCTGTAATCTCAGGTATGGCCATCGGTATTCTTTTGGAGAGTTTTACTGATGTCAGTACGCCATTGGAATATAGCAGTCTACCAAGGACTTGGGTTGCAATGTCTGTAACTTTGGCCCAGGGTTTGGCATTCTCATTCATAGCATCCTCACTCTGGTTATTGGGTGGTTGGTTCAGCCGCCTTACTCCATTTTTCGTAGTAGCAATAGGGACGGTCATCGGATTGGGGTTGTTGCCACGGCAATACTTCCTTTGGGGCCTAGCAACTCAGCAACCGGATGGGCTAATTTTAGCGATTCCAGCATTACTAGCATCGATATGTTTGGCTTGGATAGCGTCACAATTAGTTCTAGATGATTTCGAGGTAAAGGTTGTCTCCAAGAAAGAAATTTTCTTACCTGCATGGGCTCGTTTGAGATTTTTAGGAAACGGCCCTCTAAGATTGCTGGTGGCAAAAGAAGCTGTCGACCTAATCCGGTCAGGTTCATTGAAGAAGATGATCGTGTCCTATTCCGTACCGCTAATTGTTTTGTTAATGATGGCTTGGTTGGTGGATTTCGCTGAAGCACCGATCCCGATTAATCTTCTTTCATACGCTCCATTTTTGGGTTTCTTTGGCTTCAACTTTTATTCTTGGTTAACCGCACTAGATTCTCCCGAACACATGAATGGTTTACCGCTCAGTGTTCCTCAGTTGATTAGAGCAAAAGTAACGGTATATTTCCTTGCAACTACTTGGATTTCTGTGATATTCCTTTGCCTAATGGCTTGGAGATTGGACGAATGGGCGGTATTGCCGGTTGGATTAATTGTAATGATTGCAAATAGTATCTACATCGTTTGTTTGACAGCCTTCTTGATGGGTTTAGCTCCGAATAAGGCAATTTTTGATGCAAAAATCATGACATGGTTTTGGATTGGCACCGTCATCCCTCTACTTTCTCTATTCTTGCTATCATTCACTCAAGGAGACGTATCATTTTACGAAAATTGGGCCGATCAAGTTCAAGACAAAGGATTGCAAGCAGAAGCGGTTGATTTCGATAATGAAAAAATGGCAACAGGATTCAAAGGGATATTAGCTGTTAGTGCAGGTTTAGTGGCTGCCGCAATTTTACTGATGAAACTGCTTGACCGCAAATGGGGAAGGGCAGAGTTCAACAATTGAAACCTCGCCGACTAAATCATGGGGCTCGTATTTGCTGTCAGCGGATTGCCAGCTGCAGGTAAAGGCGAGTTTGCTGCAATTCTCGCGTCAACAGGGATTCCTGTACGCTCAATGGGCGATATGATAAGAGCTGAAGTGAAGGCCAGAGGAATACCAGAAGCACCTCATGTCTTTGGAGAGGTTGCAACTCAACTTCGTGCAGAACACGGAGAGGATGTTTTGGCTCACAGATTAATCGATGTTGTAGATGAGTTACTTTCAAACCATCCTATTGTCTTAATCGAGGGGCTTCGAGGCACCGCTGAAAGAGTAGTCTTCGAAAATCACTGGGGCGAATCTTTCAAAGTTGTAGCAATAACTGCCTCCAAAAAATTGAGATTTGAGAGAGTTACATCTAGAGCACGTCCTGAAGACGGAGATTTATCTGACCTTGAGGTCAGAGATAAACGTGAGACTGGATGGGGATTAGATGTTATATTACAGGAAGCGGATTTTTCATTTTCTAACGAATCAAATCTAGAGGATTTGAAAAACCGAGTTTCGGCTTGGCTTGATAACCTGTGAGAGGGCCCGTAGGGCCCCTCACAATGGCGAAAGGTCATAACCGAGAGTAACAGTGTCTAGAGCGTCAGGGGGTTCTACATATGGCAAGGAAAAGTGGTGGAGGCCAAAGAAGGCAAAGAAACCAGCAACGCGCAATGTATGATGAACTTGACAAATATCCGGTGATGCC
>Ga0208277_1000775_pt1 | contig 18812 bp, 16 predicted proteins | sample ETNtaG_5_FD_185782 | JGI IMG/M metagenome (GOLD analysis project Ga0208277, IMG submission 185782) | Marine microbial and viral communities from oxygen minimum zone, Eastern Pacific Ocean - ETNP201406SV205 (SPAdes) (version 2) | ecosystem: Environmental > Aquatic > Marine > Oceanic ...
GGTAACGTAATTGTTCCGAATGCAAGCTATGGTGAAATCATTGAAGCAGTAGTTCTTCCAGTTCTAGAAGATATCAGAAATGACAGACTTGCAGAAACTGGGAAAGAAGGTGCGGACGCTTGGGTCGGTTTTGGCTCGATTCATCTCGTATGGGAATTAGGAAAGCGAATTGGCACCCCTGATTCATTGATCTACTGGGCATACAAGAACAAAATTCCAGTTTGTATTCCAGGAATAACAGATGGAAGCATTGGAGCGCAGTTGTTCATGTTTAGACAAAAATATCGTGACTTCCATATCGACACACTTGCCGATGAGCAAGTAATGAGCGACCTAACGTGGGATGTTGAGAAATCTAATGCTTTGATGGTTGGAGGAGGTATTTCCAAGCACCATGTAATCTGGTGGAACCAATACAGAGGCGGCCTGGACAGTGCAGTCTATGTTACGACCGCCCCCGAGCACGATGGTAGTTTATCCGGTGCACGCCTAAAAGAAGCAATATCTTGGGGCAAAATGCGCCCTGAAGCCCCACACGTATGTGTCGAAGGTGACGCAAGTCTTCTTTTGCCACTCTTAGGAGCAGACCTTTTCAGTCAACCCATTGAATGAGATCAGTCCAGACCATAGTGCTGGCATAAATCAGCCACTATGAGCATGAGACTTTGGCGAAGTGGCGTGCGAGGATTCCACCCCTCGCCACTTGCTTCCAGAAGCAGGTCATGGACAGCTTCCAAAGACGGTCGGGCTTTTTTTCTTGAGTTCACAGCCAGGTCTTCTACATGGACTGCAGGACCTCCATCCGCTTTCAAATGAGCAAGGTGGAAACTCGCTTCATGGCCAGCAACGGTTCGAGAAACTAACATTTGAAATTCATTCCATGTATCTTCCATGCCCCAAAACCTTCTCCCGCACACATCAATGGTTCCTGAAATGGCCTTACCACCCCCAATGAGACGGAGCAATCCTTCAGCTACATCGTCGGGAGAACACCAGTACGCTCCGCTTCCATCAAACGGTGGAGTTTGCCCTGTATGAGCGGATTGCCACCAATCATGGAACATTGAACCATGAGGGGTTGAGCGGTCGGCTGACAGCACATCATGAAGACGGATAACGAGCCCGCCTCCTTCGTGCTTCTTCGGGTCGTCTTCTGAAAATGTAAGGTGGATTGCAACCTTGCCATGCTCACTTAGGGCAGCGAATTCATTCTTGTCATTCACAAGATGAATCGCCTTTGAATCCACTTGTTCAAGAGGGACAAGTGAGCGAGGAAAGTGTTCGATAAGCGACTTGTGCTCATCTCGAACATGCTTGATCAAACCCTCCTGCAGTCCAAAGGTCAGCAGTTGAGGGATCCCTCGTTCCAAGAGAGGCGTTGCTAAACAATCCATAACCGAATGCAAAGCAAGGGTTAGCGGTTCGCTCATGTTCCTGCTACAGGAGACCTGTTGATGAACGATTCCTTGGATGCCATCCGTCTCTAAATCACAGACACCTGTTATGCAAAAATGAAATTATCTTCTACTTTTCAATTGGAAAATGAGTAATTTAGGGGTTTTTGAGGAGATCATGACTTCCAACATTCAGGATTGTTATTTTTGTTGGGATTCAATAGTAAAAGCGAAGGGTTCTTTTCTTAATTTCAGATTAATTTGTATTGAAATTACGCGCGTTATGCGACATTCAAAATTGAAATAAATTCTATATTTCAATTGGTTGAACATATAATTATGCGACAAATGCAATTGGAAATGTTATTTCATTTGGGGAAGAGTATAATAGGCGTCGTTGCTGAGCAACGGGTAAGCCGAACAAAATCGGCACGGAGATGGGAAATATGAGAAATACAGAATTGGGCATTCAGGAGTTACTCCAACGAGATGTCTATGTGAACGAAAAGAAAGTAGGTACAATCGTGGGTGAACGACATCATCCGAATGAAGCACGAGTTCAATCGATGCGCATTCAAGTTGCTCCTGAAGTAGCAGATGAATACATGCGGAAGCCTGCAGAACTTGCACCGCTACCAAAGGAATTGGTCCACAGCATTCGTGGAGACGGTACAGTCAAGCTTTCAAAATCAATGAGAGAATTACAGCGCCGGTGGAGAAACACCGTACGTATTGATGAGAAGTTGTATGCACCCGACGAAATGTTGGACCGTGCAGTACTGGACAACCAAGGTGAAGAGATCGGTGTCATCACTCGTCTTTTCAGAGTCAAGCGCACATACAAGGGCGTTATCGTAACAACACGAATGAGGGTGCAGAAAGAATTCGGCGTTGAATCGGAAATTCGTATTCCGATTACAGCACTCGCTCGCACCCGTGAGCGACTCGACGAAGTTGTTCTTTCAAGAACCTTTGAGAAAGTGCTTCAGTTGCCTTCATTCGCTGCCATCAACTCGATGGAAGAAGAGTGAAACTCTGAACTTTCACGCCTGGTTTGATTTGAATCGTCAGCCGTCATGCTTATGACGGGGGGTCCAGTCGGCGGGTTTACCATTGCGCGGGTGGCTTAGTCGGTTAGAGCACCCGGCTGATAACCGGGAGGTCGCAGGTTCAAGTCCTGCCTCGCGCACCAAACCTCACTTGACATGAATTTGATTTGATACCTCTCGCAAAGAACATGAAGGGTCAGCGTACAGCGCTGTTCAAGGGGAGCACATGGTCGTCGTATCCGGCAGTAATTCAGGTCCCTTGGCCGAGCAACTTGCAGTGTCGCTTGGGTGGGACCATCATGTCTTGGAAACTCGACGGTTTCCCGATACTGAAGGATACACTCGCATCCCTACAGGCACCATCGAAGCGGTGCGAAGCGAGCCGGTCATTTTGGTTTCAAACACATTCCCCGACTCAGGTATTGTTGAAACATTGTTAATGCTTGAATCGCTCAACGATGTCCGTCGAGGCGAATTGCAAAATTTACGAGAAATCGGCCCTCAGACCCTACCTGACGTAGGAAAAGGCATAATTTTGGCAATTCCATATTTTGGTTATTCACGTCAAGACAAGCGATTCAAGCCAGGTGAAGCCATATCTGCGAGAGCCATTGCACATCTTCTTTCCACGAAGTGTGATGGGATGGTCGTCTTGGACATCCATGCACCTCAAGTCTTGGAAGATTTGCCCGTCCCCATTGCATTTACATCAGCCATGCCGGAACTTTCACAGCGTTTGCAAGACACCGTCGCACCTGATTTCATACTCTCCCCAGACAAAGGCGCCATTGAGCGTGCGAGTCAAGTCGCTGCGCTCATCGGATGTGAATTTTCGTATCTCGAAAAGACGAGAATCGATGCTCACACCATCGTTCACAAAGCAAAGGACCTCGATGTCGCAGGGAAAAAGGTGGCAATTGTAGACGACATGATCGCGACCGGTGGTACGATCTGTCGGGCTGCTGAAGCACTTCGTAATCAAGGAGCAACGCAAGTTCACGCTGCATGCTCCCACGGTTTGTTCACAGGAGGGGCCATCGCGCGATTGTTGAGGTATGTTGACGGAGTTCATGCAACCGGTTCATTATCCAATGCTGTTGACTCCATCCAAGGGGGTCCGGCTTTAGCTAGGGGCGTTCTTGAAATCTTAGAAAAACTTGGCCTTCAATCTTAGAAAAGGACTGACTGCTCAACATTCGAAGCATGGATTGAACAATTCATGACCCGATGCAGTCTCCGTTGCGTTTATATTCGCGTGGTTGTGCGCATGGTTGCCCTTAACATGAGGAAGGAGAGATTCCAATGAGTGTACACGTAGCATTTGAAACCCCAGAAGACGTTGCTGAGAAAATTTATGAGATGATCCAATCGAACACGAATGGACGTATCAAGAAAGGCAGTAACGAGGTCACGAAAGCCGCAGAGCGAGGTACCGCTCAATTCATTATTCTTGCAGAAGATGTGAACCCACCAGAATTGTTGGCTCACCTACCCCTTATCTGTGAAGAGAAAGGAATTCCCTTCGGATATGTTCCAAGCCAAGAATTCCTCGCAAAAGAAGCTGGACTCGGAAACGGTGTCAAAGCTGCATCCATAGCAGTTATGGAAATCAACAAAGGCGCTCAAGAAAAATTCAACGAAGTTGTTGAACTCATCAAAGGCCTCAAGGCTTGAGATCTAATCGGAGATGAAGAATATGAGTGAAGAACTCGGTGGATGGCCAGCAGAAGTGGTCGAAATTGTAGGCCGAACCGGGATGACCGGAGAAGCTACCCAAGTCAAGGTGCGTGTCAATGACGCACCCAATCCAAGAGATGTCGGGCGTATCATCAGCCGTAACGTGGTCGGACCCGTTCGTGTTGGTGACATTCTCATGCTCAAGGATACGGGACGAGAAGCCCGAAAGCTAAACGCACGGTGATGAAACATGCCAGAACGAAGAATTTGCAGTTTTTCCGGAGAGGAAATCGAACCAGGAACCGGAATGATGTTTGTCCGCAGAGACGGTAGCATCATGTGGTTCAAGAGCAGCAAGGCTCGCAAGAACCAACTTCAACTGAAGCGAAATGCTCGCAAGGTGAAGTGGACCCGCCACTATGTCAAAGGCGGAATTCAGTGAATTTTACCTTGCTTTGCGCTTCCTAGCCCCACAGCAACGCCCTTAAACAGGTCACTTTTGGATAGGTTCGGTGAACACCATGGAAACTACCTATGTTATGATTAAACCCGACGGCGTACAACGTGGTCTTGTCGGAGAAATACTTGGACGATTTGAGCGGAAAGGACTGAAACTGGTCGGCATGAAGTCGATGGTTCCAACCGAAGAAATCGCACGCACACACTATGATGTCCACAAGGAACGACCTTTCTTCCCAGGACTCATCAAATTCGTCACCTCTGGCCCAGTTGTATGCATGGCTTGGCAAGGGAAAGATGCAATCGCAGTTGCTCGAAAGTTGATCGGAGCGACCAACGGACGAGAAGCTGACCCAGGAACGATTCGTGGCGACTTTGGGATGGATATGGGCTACAACATGATTCATGGCTCAGACGCACCTGAAACCGCTGAGTTTGAATTAGGACTTTGGTTCCCCGAAGGACTCATGGAATGGAACAATACCATGGGCGCTTGGGTCTACGAGTGATTCACTCTGGCTTCAAAACGGTGGTGATCCGATGTCTGACGCAGAAGAACCTGTGGAGACTTCGGATGATGAAAAAGAATCCATCCGAGGCCACAACCGACAACCGATTGTTTCGGTTCTTGGCCATGTAGACCACGGTAAAACAAGTGTATTGGACATGGTCCGGTCGATGGGGAGTGAGCGTCAAGCCAGCGTCATGGACCGTGAGGCTGGAGGAATCACCCAACACATCGGTGCAACCGAGGTCCCAGCTGATGTCCTTAACGAAACATGTGCTACAATGTTAGGCGGAAAGGCGTTCAAATCTCCGGGGCTTCTGTTCATTGATACTCCCGGTCACCATTCATTTGCATCGTTGCGAAACCGAGGGGGCTCGGTCTCCGATATTGCCGTCCTTGTGGTCGACATTATGGAAGGTCTGCAACCTCAAACAATTGAGTCGTTGAATATTCTAAAGGAAACACGCACCCCCTTTGTAATCGCAGGCAACAAAATTGACCGACTGCACGGCTGGAGGTCTGAGAACGGACGTTCATTTATTCAAGCCATCAATGCCCAACGAGATGATGTTCAGGCATTGTTTGAAGATCGTTATTGGAAGATGGTTGGACAGTTTTCAGAACATGGATTCAATCTTGAGCGCTATGACAAAATAAGTGATTTTCGTCAAAATGTTGCCCTTGTTCCGATGTCTGCCAAAGAAGGCGAAGGGTTACAAGATCTTCTTGCAGTCACGGTTGGGCTAGCAGAGCGCTTCCTAGAAGACCGATTAACCGACACACTGGGCTCCGCTCAAGGGACGGTATTGGAAATGCGTGACGAAGTGGGAATGGGTAAAACGATCGACGTTATCCTCTATCGAGGTCAACTCAATGTTGGCGATTCGATCATGCTAGCGGGCATTGACGGTGCATTTACGACACATATCAAGGGCCTAAAACGTCCACAAGGTATGTCTGAAATGCGCGACGCAGGAAAACGTTGGGTCAATTTTGACTCGGTCGATGCGGCGTGCGGTGTCAAAATTGTTGCGCCAAAACTGGAAGCCACCATCGCTGGTACAACACTTCATCTAGCCAACACCGAAGAAGAGAAGGAAATCGCTGAAGAAGCGATTCGTGGTGAATGGAGAAGTATTTTCGATGCCATGCCAATTATGTGCTCGTCCTGTCATGAGATATTTACTCGCAAATCTTTCCCCGAACACACATCCAAAGGCGCCTGCAAGGGTGCTGAGGAAGAACGCAGCGGTGTGGTGATTAAGGCAGATACTGTTGGAGGACTGGAAGCCTTGGCATTTGAACTCCATCAGCGAAATATCCCAGTTCGCCAAGCGACCGTTGGGCCGGTGAACAAGAAAGATATCTTGATGGCTAAATCGGCCCATGACCCACTTCAGAAGGTCATTCTTGGATTTTCAACGAAGGCAAACAGCGAGGTTGCTCAGCAATTGAACGATGAGGATTCTGAAGTGAAATTTATCTCAGGGCCAATTATCTATCACATCCTTGATGCATTTGAAGAATGGGTTGAGGAAACAAAGAAAATGATCGAAGAAGAGCAACGAGAAAGCCTCGTTTATCCTGGCCGGGTCCTGTATCTCAAGGACCATACATTCCGTGCAAAAGGTCCTGCTATCGTTGGGATGCGTGTGCTTGGAGGACGTGTTCACCTCGGGCAGAGGTTGATGAAACTTGACGGGACGCCCGTAGGGCAAATCAAGAGTCTGAGAACCCGTGACTCCGAGGATGTCAAAGAAGCCATGCAGGGCGACGAAGTCGCCGTCGCCATTCAAGGGCCAACTGTCGGACGACACATTGAGGAATTGGACGAATTTTATGTTGATGTTCCCGAAAGCCATGTCAAGCGTCTCAAGAAAGCAGAACTCTCGCCCGTTGAACAGGAGATTCTTGACGAAATTGTTATGATTCACCGTAAAGACAACCACTTTTGGGGTCGTTGAGTCGTTTTTTGCCTTGAAGCACCCATGAGCATTTTTGGAGAAAAGAGCGCACACATTCATATAAGAAATGAAAAAGTCCTGTAATATCACTGGAGGCATTCTAATGGAAGCAGGAATCCAAGCAGGCGCTCAAGGAGCACGAACTCAAGACCTGATTGCAACAGTTTCATCAATCTCGAACAGTTTGATGAACGAAGTGAGCAAAGTCATTATTGGAAAGAACGAAAATCTTCGCAGAGTTACCGTAGGAATTCTATCAAACGGAAACATGCTGTTGGAAGATTTCCCCGGTCTTGCTAAAACATTGCTTGCAAACACGTTTGCTCGAGCACTTGGATGTAAATTCAAGCGAGTCCAATTCACACCCGACCTACTGCCTTCTGACATCATGGGGACCTACATGTACGACCAAAAATCCGGGGAATTCAAGTTGCGGGCTGGACCTTTGTTTTCAAACATCCTTCTCGCTGACGAGATTAACCGTGCACCGCCCAAGACACAAGCCGCTTTGCTTGAGGCAATGGAAGAAAAGCAAGTGACCATTGAGGGTATCACGCACAAACTCCCCGCGCCTTTCGTTGTTATCGCAACACAAAACCCAATCGAACAGGAAGGAACTTATCCACTTCCAGAAGCACAAATGGACCGATTCTTGATGAAGATGAGCATGGGGTATCCTGACCGCGCCGAAGAGAAGGCAATCCTTGCTCGCCGTAAACTAAGAGGAAAGGATGACCACGAAGTTCAACAGATCACCTCACCAAAGAAAGTAGTTGCCATGCAAAAAGCTCTGGAAACCGTCCATGTTGACCCTGCGATATTGTCCTACATCGTCGAAATCGTACAACGAACTCGCGAAGACCATCGCGTGACAAACGGAGCATCGCCTCGTGCAAGTCAAGCTCTGTTCAAGACCGGGCGTGCTGCAGCTGCTGTTGCAGGCCGTAATTATGTCATTCCTGATGACATCAAAGGAATAGCACTGCAAATTATCTCCCACCGTATTAACATGAAGCCAGAGGCAAAAATTCGTGGAATTACTGGAATGCACATTGTCCGTAAAATTCTGTCCGAAGTACCCGTGCCGGTGATTCAACCTGCATGATACCCACTCCCGGAAGGCTTGCATTGAAAGAGGAGGGCTCTCCTCCGTCTATTCATGGGAGGTGATTTCGTGATGAACCCGTACAAAATGGTCATGGCGGTCGCCAATCAAAAAGGCGGATGTGCCAAAACAACAACCGCAGTCAACATCGCTGCGGCGCTGGCCAAAGGCTCACGTCGTCAAGGACTTCCACCCGCAAAAGTTCTCCTCATCGATCTCGACCCACAGGGGAACTGCGCCACTTCGTTTGGACTTGAGAAAAAGAAGATTAAGAAAACGGTCTATGACTTGCTTGCCAACGATTCGGGAGAAGAACTTCCGTTGATGGAAGAATACCTCATCCCTCCGGATGAAATAACACGTTCAATGAGAGAAGCATGGTCCAACCGTAATGGTGGGAAAAAGGTCCCTGATTCAATCAATGCAGGTCACCTTTGGCTTCTTCCCAGCGACATTCACCTTTCCGGTGCTGAGATTGAACTGAGCCATAAAATCGGCCGAGAAACACGACTCCAAGAGGCTCTGTTACCCATCGCCGATGAATTTGATTACATCATCATTGACACCCCCCCCTCTCTTGGACTCCTGTCCATCAATGCCATGTGTGCAGCGAATTGGGTGATGGTTCCGGTCCAAGCAGAATACTATGCCTTGGAAGGTTTCAGCATGCTTATGAACTCAATTAAAATGATTCAGCGGCGTATCAATCGTAATTTGAAAATATTTGGAATCGTCATGACCATGGTAGATGCACGCTCCAAATTGAGCACGTATGTTTGCGACCAGGTCAATAAAAAGATGCCAAATAAGTTGTTTAACACGACTGTACGCCGTTTGGCAAAGGTCGCTGAAGCGCCTTGGAGTGGAGCCCCAACCGTCATTCTCAACAAGCCCACAAATTCCGGAGCCGGCGCAGGTAGCTTGGAGTATTGGACCCTAGCAAAGGAAGTCCACCAGCGCGTTCAAACCATGCGAAGAGAGTTCGGAGTGGTTGAAGAATCACGTTTGCGCAAAGAACGAAGCATCCGTTAAGTTGGGTTCGGCTTCCACCATAATACCCGAGAAAACCGCCTCGGTGTCTGCGTTGTCTTCGCACAGGTTAAGTATGCAACCAAGACAAGCGCCCACTGGGTTATCTGTATGACTGGTGAAGGCATGACTTCTGTAAGTGTGAGTTACGAGATTCGTAGGCAATTGAACACCATACGTACAACCGGAAGTCACCGTAGCGTCAATGATTTACTCAATGACATGATTCGAACCCATAAAATGCTCAAGATGAAAGGGGAAATTGACACCTTGAGGGAACGGATGAAACAAGCGGTTGATGTTGATGTAGAGCATCTTGCAGAGCGTCTAAATCTTGCCCCGTTTAAGGTGTGAGATTCAATGATGTCATGGCGCCCACCCGGTTACAGATTCACTGCCCGTGAATTGGTCAAAGCACTTTGTAGCGACGAGACCGACGAGTCAAAACTCCTGATGGCGGCAATCTATGGTAAAGTGGAACTGTTCGCTGACTCAACCGCATGGAACGGTTTCTTATGGCTCGTCATGAGCACAGCCAAGATAGAAGGAAAGCCAATTTACACTGGAACTGAACTCGGTGCACTCAAAGAGTGCCTTCCGATTGTTTGGGTCTAGTTCTTGCCGTACTTAGACAACCACTCATGGCCGTACCAGCGCCATTGATCCATGGTCCAACCATCTGGCAATCCCTCATCGGGAAGCGGTGGCGCCTCATCGGGAAGTGATGCTTCCTCTACAACTTCTGAAGATGGTTCGGAAGGAGTTGCTTGGGCTGGAATTCCGGCAATGTCCTCGATGCTTTCTTCATCATAATTGATATCAGCAGCCTCTCCAGTGTTCTCGCCTTTTTTGAGCTCCATATCACCAAAACCATCATCTTGAGGCTCGAAATTAAGTTGCTGTACATCGTCATCCCAAATGTCATCCGAGATGATTCCACCTTCTGCAGAAATACCCGCTTTGCCTTCAAGTGCCTCTTTTGATGCACTGGATGATTGAGATACTGTGACGCCTCCGTATACCTTCTGAGACGTTGATGCCTTTCTTTTGCCCATCACATAGGCAACCAAGAGGATAATTGCTGTCAAACCACCAAAGGTTGCAAGTCCAACTTTGATGACTTGATCAAGAACTTCATCATCGACGTTTAACCCAGATGTACCGCTTGTATCTTCACTGAGTGATGCATTCCAGGCATAATATCCAAGCTCTTCCTCATCAACGAGATTTGCCCGATACGCCTGGTATGCAGGGTCATTCCAACCGATACAATCTTCTGAAGTGTCATTTTTATTGTTCAAACAATAATCTTGCTGTGTTGCTATGTTTGGGCTCGTATCGTCATAATCCGCATTGGAACCAACACCATCGCCATCCCCATCGTAGTGTTCATTGGGGTCTTTGTCCATGAGTGGTGATTCGGTTCGGTCAACCCAGCCATCGCCATCTTTATCCTCACATCCAAACGAAGGCGATTCTGCATATCCAATGCTGGTGTTCGCATCAATCACCCATGCTTTGGTCGATGTACCGTACTCCCAGGGGCATGAATCTGGAAGGTCTCCCTCGCTATCATCCCCATACCCATCACTGTCTTGGTCCTCCCATTGAGTTGACTGGGAAGGAAGTGCGTCGGCTCCATCAACCGCGGTCCAATCCTCGTCCGGGTTGGAATAACCATCGAAATCAGTATCTTGACAACCGAACCGGTCCTCAGTGGAAAAGCCGTTTATTGTGGGGCAACTGTCTGGTCTAAAGCCGAGGGGGTTGTCTCCATATCCGTCAGAATCTGTATCTGCCCATTGCGTCGCTTCATCTGGGAAGACATCGCCATCAAGTCCGTTAGAATTGTCACCGTAACCATCGCCATCAAGGTCGCTCCATTGGTCAGCATTGTTTGGGAAGAGATCCGAATTGTTACCTACTGGATTGTCACCGTATCCATCACCATCAGTGTCTGCCCATTGTGTCGCTTCATCTGGGAATGTATCTGGATTCATTCCATTTTGGTCATCCCCGTAACCGTCTCCATCCCTGTCTGTGGTCTGTGTTGGGTCATTGGGGAAATCATCGTTAAGGTCGTTGACGCCATCCATATCTGAATCCAGGTCATAGAATGTGATCTTTGTAGCCGTAGGAGTGCTTCCTACGATAAACAGTTGTCCCATAAAGGTGGAAACATATCCGACCACATCCCCTTCTCCTGAATACGTTATTGTTTCAGTGAAGTCCGTCATATTAACGAGGGACAGCTTGCCTTGCTTTGCCCCGATGACATACATGTCATTGCCTTGCTCGGACATGAATGTAATTTGCTTTGAGTGCGTGAGTGACAGGCTCTGGACATTCCAAGAATCTGTATTATATTTGTAAATTGTACCTCCTGTGGTCCCTGCAAGAAGCGTACCGTTCGATGTTTCCACGAGAGTAGAAATAATCCCCGTGGAATCAGTAAGTGTGGTCAGCAATTGTCCTGTATCGTCATGAATGTAGATTTTCTTATCATAGGATGCAAGTGCGACTCGCCCATCGGTCAGGATTTCAAAAGCGCTGATTCCTTGGGAGATTGTCGTTGTTCCAGTACCTGTTGCGATGGAGGATGAATATTCCTCAGCCCTACGTTTTCCAGCATATTGTGCGAGCCAAAGGTCACCCTGATGGTCAAATTCCGCATCGTTAACTGGGTCTGGCAGAGAGATGTTTTCAGTAATCGCCTCTGTACTCAACTGAACTACAAATGCGCCTGTTTGGTGAGACACGGTAACCAATTCGTTGGCATCATCAATACGAGCATCATTGGCATCAACGTTCAAGAAGAGACTCCATTGGGCCGAAAGAACACCGTCATTGAGAGCATTGATGCTTACATTCCCCTCGTCATCAACAGTCAAAATATTGCCGTCGTCAAGCACTGACCACAGGACAAGAGCACGATTCAATTCGTCGGTTTGTCCTGCATTTGTGATGTTCGGTAATTGAGCACCGACGTTCCCCATTGCTGCACTTTGAAGGCAGAGAATGAACACAGCAATAAGAACAGATGCGCGCTTCATGTATTACCGGTATCCATCTTATGATATGAAAAGCGCGTATGATTGTGAAGGCAAATCAAACGGTCAATCTTCGTCTTCTTCATCAAGACTTTCTGGAACCATGGTCTTTACAGGCGCCTTGGTCACTGGAGTTAGCGTCCCTTTGACCGGACGTAAAGAAGCGGTTGGACGTCCTACTGAAGTGGAGGGCGGGGGGCCACGTTTCTTTGCCGCCACCAAGGTTTTGCCTACAGGAGTCAGCGTAGAGGTTTTCACAGGCGTTGATACAGGATTAAGAACACCTCGTATCGGTCGCAGCAATCTGTCTTCAAGAGTTTGATATTCTTCTTCTGGTTCATCCACAAGCGCTGAATCTTCAACCTCAACGGCCGGAACTAATTCTTCAACGCCTGGTTCTTGTTGTGCTTGGATGACCTCTTCGTCGGCCTCAGCCTGTTCCATTGCGATGTCTTCTTGTGGTTTGATTTCCACAGGCGATTGACCAATCGGTTGACGGACATTACGAACTGGAGGGACAATCGGTTGACGGACATTGCGAATCGGTGGAGCCACTGGCTGTGCGCCAACCAACGGTTTTGCACTTGTTGAAGGTGCCCTCATTCCACCAAGACCCAAACGCGGTTCTGGCTGCTGATTTTGTTGCCCTGCAAGTCCACGAAGTGGGCGTCCTGCTGCCGCACCAAGTCCATCGGGTCGAGCACCCAATGCAGTCGGGTCCATCGCGCCGCTTCCAAATGCCGCCGGAGCTTGTCCTGAGATCGATTGCATCCACTTCTGTCGCTTTTCAGCCCGAGTATCGGTCGATTGTAAGGCGCTGAATTCTTGCTCACGGGCACGAAGTTCGGTTTCGTCCATGTCAATTTCTGATTGGATTTGTTGACTGACTGCATCGCGCATCTTTTCTTCAGCCATATCCTTGAAGGAATCCATCTTCTCTGAAAGACCCTTGAGGCGGTCTCGTATTTCGGCACGCTTCAAACCAAGTTGGCCTTCAATCTCTGCCCTGATTTGGGATTCTCGCTTACGGACATCAATAAGTGCCTTGTTGCGCATGATCTCTTCGCGCTTGTCGAGTTGGCGCTCAAGTTGAGTCGCAACTTCATCTTCCTTACGAGTCTTGAATTCACGTAGGCGCTCTTCCATTTCAACTTCCAACTCAAGTGTTGTTTCTTCTTTGAGCAGGTCAAGGTCGGTCTCATACGTGAGGCGTTCATTTCTCAACTGAGCATCAACTTCAGACATGATGGCCTTTCTTGCTGCAGCTTCTCTTGACTGGTATTCAAGATCAAGACGCTCTGTCCAATCGTTCTTATTGGCTCCATATTGTGCCTCAAGTTGTTCTCTAAGTTCTGCCTCTCGCTCATACCTATACCGAGAGAGGCGGTTCTGAATTTCTGCTTCTCTAGCATTTCGGTATGCCTGGAAATCATGTTCCATACGATGGTCAAGTTCGGCTTCAATCTCATCGTGCAATGAGCGAGATATATCTTCAACAGCCTTGCTAAATGTCAGGTCATACTTTGCCTTCAAGCGTGCCTTACGCTCTGCCAATTTAGACGATTGTTGCTCGTCCAATTGCTGTTCTATTTCCGTTCGAAGGTCACTTCGGCGTTTTGCAATGGCCAATTCTACGTCTTCTCTCATACGGTCTTCAAGATCGTCTGTTTCCTTACGCAATTGATGTTCAATATCCGATTGAAGTTGTTGAGCGATGTCTTCCTCAAGTCTTAGACTTCGGCGCTCAAATTCAACTTTGAGACGAGCTTCACGCTGCTTGAGGCGTTGACGAAGTTGTTGCTCCAATCGAGTTCGTATGCCTCTGCGCAACTGATCCTCACGTTCGGTGAGAAGAGCTGCGTGCCCTTCCTCAAGACGCGAGACCTCTCGTTCCTCCATTTCTACAAAGCGTTCTTCCATCTCTTGAGTCAGTGTTGCTTCAATGTCTCGTAACCGATGTTGCAACTCTTGATTGTATTCAAGAGAAAGGCGCTCTTTTTGAATGGAAAGACGACGTTCATGTTCGTCATGAAGTTGAGATTCAATCGTGGCCTTGATCTGCTGTTTCCTCTCTTCAAGGAGTTTATCTTGCTCGACTTCATGTTGGTCCCTTAGAGCACCGATTTGTCGGTGGAGGCGAAGGTCAAGTTCTTGACGCATTCTGGATTCTTCCATAGCAAGAGCGTCCCGTTCCATTTGCTCCAACTCCTCCTCCATGTTGCCACGAAGTTCATGTTCAAGGGCATCCAAAGTCATCTCATGTTGGGTTGCAAGGTCCTTCGCCATCGCATCCTGCATGGCATTAACGCGCTCAGTAATTGCTTGTTGACGAAGACGACGTTCTCGGCGTAAATCCGCTCGCAATCGCTCTTCTTGGCGGAATCTCGCCTGAGTCCCTAGCGCCTCATCAAGACTTGGTGTTGAACTTGCAGTGAACTGGGAACGAAGAGACGCAAGCGTCACGCGTTCCGTGTTCTCTCGGCGCATCTGCGCCGCCCTTACGGCATCGTTGTCGTGGCTTTCGCTCACTGTCATTGGAATCCCATCCACTTCTTCATGGACTTCTCTTCATAGATAAGGAGCGCGACGAAACCGAGGCAATAAAGCCCCCTTTCAAGACCTAATTTCCGCGCGCCGAACCGTCATTTAGAAGCGAACTGTGAATTCTGAATCACAGGCTGGACATTCTATTTCTCGCTTTCCAGGCCGACGCTTCATGCGCAATTGCCGTTGACAACCTGGGCACGTGATCTCAACCCTCGGAACTTGTTCTGTCAAGGTAAAATAGCAGTCGCACATACCGCATTTGAGGTTTGCAGGCCTTGAATCAACTCCTGCGACAAGTACCTTGGAGCATTTTGGGCAACTGACCTTTTCTTCCATCCACTTGCGGCGCGTTACGGGGTGGTCAATACGCACTTTTGCATCGCAAAGGGTGCAATCGATCTCACCCAATTTCATAGGCAACATGCCCTTGCATTTAGGACAGGAAAGCGGGGGTGGAGATACTTTGGATTCTATGACGAATTCTTCGGACATAAGATACACCTCGTATTCAGCTCTTCTTTGAATACAATACCAAACGTTCCGGGATGAAATTCCACGGGATATCTAAGGTCAATCCAAATTCATCCGAAAGACGAGCAATCAGTTGTTTGGCACTCACTTGATCTCGTGAACCCTCAAGATCAAGCACGATAACTTCACGACCTTCTTCATCGATGGCTAGAGATGCCATTGTGGTGGATATTGCAGAGGCCGCGGGAGCGGCGCTAGGAGATGGGGATGAGCGGGGGGGCGCATCGGTCACATTGAGCAATTCGGGAAGGTCCACGCGCTGATTGAGCCTCCACCAGCGGGCCCGGCCTTGGTCACGATGATTTTCAACCAAATCAAGCGAGGCCAATTTTTTCAGATGATGGTAGAGATTGTAGCGGTCGACTCCGACTGCCTTTTGCAATTGAACGGTGCTTCGCTCTTCGGTGGTGGCCAACTCAATGTAGACTGCACGTCGCGTAGGATGCGCCAATGCGGTCGTAATTGGGTCCCCTCGCACTCGTGCCATCGTCCCACCTAATTCGCAGATTGGCTCTTAGGGTTTGAAGATGTCGCGGGAATTAAACCGAACTTGTATTCGATTTGCCAGAAAAATATCGTTGCCTTAGTGAAGAAAAGGCGTCCTTTGTATCTCCAACCATGGCCCGCAGTGTCTCTTTGAGCAACGGGATTGATTGGCCATTTTTGGCAAGTCTTGCACCATTGAGAATTACAAGCAAGACCGACGCTTCATGGATGAGGACTCCGACCCAAAGCTGGTCATACCATCCCTGTACAACTGCGAAAACAAGAACGAGCGTGATGGCGACAGAGAAGAAAAGATTCTGGACAAGGGTCCTTTGGGCCTTCCGAGCAAGGTCAATCATTTCGGTAAGCATGCTGGGGTCGTCTCCGGGAATCAATACATCCGCCGCCTCAAGGTTGACCGATTCTCCAGTTCCAACGGCAACACCTACATCTGCAACAGCAAGAGCTGCAGCATCGTTGAAACCATCACCAACCATCATCGTCACATTTGATTTTGAACGATTGCGAACCCACTTCACCTTCTCTTCCGGACTTAGGCCACCATGGGCGGCTGATTCTGGAAGACCAACCGACCGAGCAAATTGAGAAACTGCTTCTTGATGGTCGCCCGATAGAATCTCAACTCGTATGTTACGGGTATTCATAGATGCTATGAGGCGGTCTGATCCCTGCCGAGTGTCATCATGGATGAAGGTCACAAGAGCGATTGCTTCGCCGTCTTTAACCAACAAACTTGCACCGTGTCCTTTCGATTGTGCTTCGGCAAATGTTGAGGCGAGGTTTTGCTCAACATTCACTCCCATTTCTTCTGCTTTATCTGGCCTAATAAAGGCAACATGAGAGCCATTGTAAACGCCTTCAACCCCAGCATCTATGTCCTTGATTTGAGCGATTTGGGCGGGCTTGACCCCTTCGGAATCGCAGTGACCCGCAATGGCAAGCGCATAGGGGTGAGAAGAACGTGCTTCAAGGCCCATCATGAGTTGTAAGGCTGAATTTTTCCGGCGTTTCTTAGCCATAACAATGGCCCCAATGGTAGGTCGCCCCGAAGTCAAGGTCCCTGTTTTATCCAAAAGAACTGAATTCACCCTTGCCATCCTCTCAAGTGCGTCGCCACCTCGGACAATAACTCCCTTATGTGCAGCATTGGACAAGGCCGCAGCGTGAGGGACGGGGGTTGCAAGAAGAAGAGCACATGGGCAAGAAACTACCCAAAGTAAAAGGATGATTTTCCAATCATCTGGATAGATGAAGTACCACACTGCAAAGGCTCCGACCAATACAAATGGGACCCAAATGGCTGTGAATTTCTCAATGCCGCTCTGCAGTCGAGGTGGAGCCTCTCGGAATGAATGAACAGCATCGATCAGTCCAGAAAGGCGGGTTTGGTCTCCTACCGCAGTAACCTCACAAATCACCGGCCCACGAGCCAGCACAAGTCCTGCTTCAATCTCATCACCAATACCAACATCAACAGGTACGGATTCGCCGGTAAGCGGTGCTTTGTCCAAAGCTCCTTTCCCTTCCACGACCCTGCCGTCTGCTGGAATTAATTCACCGCTACGAATCTCAATCCTATCGCCTTTGTGAATCAGATCAATAGGAACCATTTCCGTATCTTGAGTCACTTGGTTTAATGGAGCAGTTGCTGCTAAAGGGGGTTCACTGCCGGCTATCGAAAAGGAAACTCCTGAAATTTGACCGATTGCATTTGGTTCAAGGATTAACGCGTTGTTTGTGAGTCTTCGAGCGGTACGAGGCAACCGGTCTAAGCCACCTTGCATCGCTTCACGAGCCTTGAGCAGAGCGTCTCCCTCCAAGTGGGCTGTGAACGCAACAAGAATAACGACAATCAGCGCTTCTTCCCACATCCCTAGAACCCCAGCTCCGACAACTGCTAAACTGGTAAGAACCTGGAAGCCCATTTGTCGATTACGCAGTGATGCAAGTGCTTCTTTAAACATCTGAAGACCCCCTATGAAAATACCTGGGATGGAGAGGATCCCAACAACGATATGGTTCACCTCAAACATCTCCGCCAAGATGACGATCAAGAGAATAGGTAGAGCAATACCTCCTCCAATCAACCTCCATTGGTCGGGACGTAGCCGATTTGAGCGAGCGACTGAATATTGTGGTTCTTCCCCAACAATGTGTTTCAAGGCTCTATCTCTTGCTTCAAACATTTCTTTTGATGCATTACCAACGAGTTGGAGAAGTATACGATTGTCATCACTGACTTCTGCATCAAGGACTCCGGGTTGTTGTTTGAAAAGCCGTTCCAGTTTTTGTGGAGGGAGGTTGTTTCTATGAGCAATTGAGTTCGCTCGTACTCCAACCAACTCATGATGCTCAACATCGGGAGCATGTCCAAGTGACCGTAAAACGGACGAGACTTCAGCAAGAGGACCGTGTTCCAATTGGAGTTCGAACCGAACTTCTCCAGATGTAGCAGAAACATAGGGTGAATCCACTTGTTTCATGTTTGAAAGTGCCCCCATGGCTTTTGCAGCACAGTCTGGACAGTCCATTCCAAGCAAAGGCCAACTCACTGAAAAACTGCCTGAAAGGCTCTCAACAATGGTTGTATCAACAACTTCACCCGTCAATATTGGTTCAGATTCCTTGACTTTGGGTTCTTTCTTAGGTTTGGATTTAGGAGGTCGTGAAATCCTTGATTCCGGTTCATCGTCTTCCAGTGACAGAAAGACTTCATCGCTAGAATCTCCCGCCATAAAATTACCAACCGGTCTGCATTCATCAACCCTCCCATGCAGTCAACTTCAACCATTAATTTTAGAGCGAATCTTCTTTCCGTTGGAATCCTTCGGCCAAACCATGCAATGGCTTCCCGACGGTTGGTATCCCAAGATGGTCGCAGTGGACATTGACGGCACCCTCACCGATGACAAGAAGCAGCTTTCCATCATTGCAATCAATTCCCTCCGTAGGCTAGAAGAGCACGGAATACCTGTTGTCCTTTCGACAGGAA
>Ga0208277_1000776_pt1 | contig 18786 bp, 19 predicted proteins | sample ETNtaG_5_FD_185782 | JGI IMG/M metagenome (GOLD analysis project Ga0208277, IMG submission 185782) | Marine microbial and viral communities from oxygen minimum zone, Eastern Pacific Ocean - ETNP201406SV205 (SPAdes) (version 2) | ecosystem: Environmental > Aquatic > Marine > Oceanic ...
CAAAAGTATCAGAAGGAGCAATCTCCAAGCCATCAAGAGTAATAGAACTACTAGATGAAATTGAAACGGAAGATCCAGAACCTACTGTTAAAATTTGACCAACAAGAAAAGGACTTATAATTAGGGCTAATAAGTTGGTGAATTTATTTTTCATTTAATAAATATAATAATTATTAATCATAAAATTGTGTTTAAAATGTATGCTAACCTTAAGCCTCCTTTATATAGTTGTTCTCTTACAATTTTAAAGTTTTTTCTTTGGTATGGATAACTTAATTTGTCATTATTATTGGTGTTTTCATAAATATCTGCAGCCAGATCTTGTGATTCATGCATCCAATGAATTATTGAGCTTTTTATTATTGAGTCTTGTTCCTCCTGTGTGTAAATCGGTAAATTATTGGCAAGCTCCGAATAACTCATTTGATAACCGTCAATCATTTCACTGTCCCAAACTTTGTGTAAATTACTTTTTTTACCAAACCAAATGACATTTATATCGTTGCCCCCGCGGTCCTCGGAACGCCCCACATGCATGGGTTGGTGTAAATCGCCCACAAAGTGAACGAGCAATCGCAAATAAAAGGCCTTGTCTCCCCGACTGGCGTTGTCGTCTTGTAAAACCCCCATACAATAGTTTACAGCATGGTAAACATCCCCTTTAGGGTTTGGTTCTTCTTCCCCATAACGTTTATCCAAAGGCATATTGACATAGTGCCAAGGTTTAAAATAATCATACTCACGAATCGAGCGGATTTCATCGCCAAAAGTGGAAACAAAAGCGAGTGATTCACCTTCTAGGAGTTCGTTTACCACAACTTGGGTCTGTTGGGTTAGGTGTTGCTCGGCAATAAGTCCAATCACCCGATGTCCTGTTTGACCCCAATCTGGCGCGAAAGAGCTTGTGAAAACAACTGATGCGCTGATCAAAAAAAACAATCGCTGAATCATAATGTCATTTTAAAAAACAAGAAATTAAATATAGCTTAATTATTCGATTTCCTTAGCGCATCTGAAAAATCCAATCAGCGGGATTTTTGGGTGTGGTGTTATAAAAGACACTAAACTGTAATGTCGTGCGTTGGGTCATGGGATTGGTGAAGATGGTGCCGATTTCTTGTTTTGAAACGACTTTGTCTCCCTTTTTCACTGAAACCGATGCGAGGTTTTTATAGGCCGTAACATAGCTACCATGCTGAATCAGTGCGATGGGGTTACTCCCCTGAAACTGAACAATATTCAACACCGTTCCTTCAAATACCGCTCGTGCTTTTGTTCCTGGGCTTGTAGCGATGGTTACCCCATTGCTTTTGATTGTTGTGGTGCGCACAACTGCATGGCGTTGGGTGCCAAATTTTTGAATCACCACCCCTTTTCGAACCGGCCATGGGAGTCGGCCTTTATTGGCTGTAAAGCTGGCGGCTAGGGCCTTCGCTTCTGGGGTTAATGTAAAACTCAAATTGGTTGTGCCCGCTTTTTTGTTGGACGCCGCGATGGCTTCCCGAATCAAGCGGTCGATTTCCTTATCAATCTTAGCCGTTTGACGTTGCTTCTTTTTGATCTGCGCTGCGTATTTGCTTTCATTTGAGCGGAGATTTTGAATCACTTTTTCTTGTTTTTTACGATCTTGCTGAAACTGGGCTTGCACCTTTCGATTCTCCGCCAACAACTTCTGTTTTACCGCTTTTTGTGCGGTTAAGGTTTTGTTGAGCTCACGCAAGGTTTCTGTCTTTTTGGCGATGTTTTCTCCCTGCTGTTTGCGATAGGCAGCATATTGATTCATATAACGCACTCGTTTGATTGCTTGCCAAAAATTGTCAGAAGAAAACAAAAACATCAGTCTGTTTTGTTGAGAAGCATTTTTGCGAGACTTTACAATCATAGCAGCATAGTCTTCTTTTAACATTTCCAATTCCTCCTCCAAGGCAGTAATCTTGGCTTGATTGCTGTTAATTTGGCTGGTCAAACCATTGATTTGACGGTTAATCAGTCGCAATAACTCCTTTAACCGATCGATTTTTAAAAATAGGGTTTCCAATGATTCAAGGGCGTCGGCTTTTTGGGTTTTGTTTTTTTGAAGCATCCCGTTGATTTGTACAATCTCTTGTTGGAGCTGTTTTCGCTGGCTTTCTAAACGGGATTGAGCATCTTGCCCGTAGAGCTCCCCACAGACAACCCCCAATAGGAAGACCAATATTATTTTTTTCATATGCGGGTATAAAGTTTTGGGATTGAAAAGGGAGTGCGAATCTTAGAATTAACCTGGGCCTTACCAAACACAAACTCCAATTGAACTGTTTCGCCTTTGACCTGCACTTCATAACGAAGCTGCATCGGAATCCATTGCCCAGAGACTTGCTGATAATCATCATAGTGAATGGAGAGGCGTTGTTCGCCAAGTGTAAGGAGTTGTTTGGTCATCAAAAACTGCTGGTTATAGGTATTGCTCAATCGAAGATTACCATGTCGGGATTTAAGGACATAGCCGTCTTTGATGCTTGCAAAACGAGCTTTGCGGGCTGTGGTTGCAAATACGGGAATTCCCCGTAAGGTATTTTCGATTTGAGAATAGCCAAGCGCGAGGCCAAACGCTTTCTCGATTGCCGAAAAGTCTCCTTCAAAAAAGGTTTTTCCAATTTGTTCGTAAAAGGCAACTCCATTTTTGTCGACTTTCGCACGTCCCAGCGGTACGATTACTGCTGCATTTAACCAAATCAATTCGTTTGCGCTGATACGAATGGTGGTGGTAATACGTTGGCTTAAATCCCCTTGACTCGCCGTGAGTGAGCCCCTTAATTCCAAGGTTTCCCAAGTGGGTTGGGTCAGCTGAGTTTGCTTGAGAAGTTCTTTGGTGTTGGAAACGCTAATGATAACGGTCGGCTTTGGTCGTAATACCCCACAGCCGTTGATAATCAACAAAATCATCCCAAAAAACAAAGCCCTGCGCATTTCTCTAATTTAATTCTGAATAGTCCCCAAGACTGATAATGGAAAAATCGCCGTTGTATTTGATGTAGTTTCCAAGCATAGAGTCTTTGAGTTTTGCCCCGCTCAATACACAATTGGACTGAATTATACTGTTTTCAATGATACTGTTTTCAATGCGGGTGTCTGGACCTATTGAAACAAAAGGTCCAATGGTACTGTTGTGGATTTCAACCCCATCAGCAATATAGCAAGGCGGAATCACCGTGCTATTGTTGTTGGTGTGTTTGCCTTCCAAACGCTCGCCTTCTGTTTCTAGAATTCGAAGTATTCGTTGGTTGGTTTCTACTGTGAGGGTGGGGTTGCCGCAGTCCATCCACTCAGAAACTTCGGCGGTAGTAAAGCGTTTTCCCTTTTGTATCATGCGCAAGATTCCATCATTGATTTGATATTCTCCACTTCGCGCTAGTTTTTGATCAATAACAGCTGTCAATTCTTCTTTTAAATCTGCTGCTTCTTTGAAGTAGTAAATCCCGATGACTGCTAAGTCAGAAGCTTGGGTTTGGGGTTTTTCAACCAAACCTAGAATGTCCCCTTTTTTGTCGGTTTCAACCACGCCGTATTCTTCTGGGTTCTTCACTTTTTTAACCCAAATGGTGGCGTCTGCATTGCTGTCTAAGTCAAAGTCGGCGCGAATAAGGGTGTCTGCATAAGCAATTACCGTCGGTCCCGAAAGCAAAGGCTCGGCACACAAAATGGCATGCCCTGTTCCAAGTGCTTTGAACTGGCGAAATATGTGTGCTTTTGCTCCGAATTCTTTTGAGAGTTGTTCAAGCTCATCGACGACCTCAACTCCAAAATAAACAGGGTCACCAAGAACAAAGCCGATGTTGGTGACTGGCTGGTTGAGCAGCTTAACAATGTCTCGGATCAAACGAGTAACAATAGGCATCCCCGCTACGTGCAACATGGGTTTTGGTGTTGTGAGTGTGTGGGGTCTTAAGCGTGAGCCGCGTCCGGCCATGGGTACGATAATATTCATATTTTCTAAGTTATACCTGTGCTTCCAAAGCCCGCTGTTCCACGATCGGAATCGTTAAGTGAGTTGGTTGGTTTCCAAGTAATTGTTTCATGTTTGGCAATGACCAATTGTGCTATTCGATCTCCATGTTTGATGGTAAATGATTCATTAGACAGGTTAATCAAAATCACGCCTATTTCTCCTCGGTAGTCTGCATCAATCGTGCCAGGTGCATTGAGTACAGTAACTCCGTTTTTTATGGCTAAGCCACTGCGGGGGCGTACTTGTGCTTCCACTCCTACCGGGAGTTCGATAAACAAGCCCGTTTTCACAATCCTACGTTCTAGGGGTTCTAAAACAATGGGGTTATCAAGTTGAGCCCTTAGATCCATACCTGCAGATGCCGCGCTTTCGTAAGCGGGCAATGGGTTGTTAGATTGATTTACGATTCGAATGGTCATTTGCAAAAAGTTGTTTTAGTTCGTCCTTCTCTAACAGAAGACCCAGTAACAAAAATACAAAAAGCATTAGCGTGCCCACCCATATGTGGTTGCCAATTAGCTGAAAATAAAGCCATGCAAAGCCAACAGAAACGGATAGGTAGAGTAACAATCGCCCCAAATGATAAGGAATCGGATAATGTCTGCGCCCCAGTACATAAGATACCCCTGCCATGGAGCCATAAGTGATAAACGTAGCCCAAGCCGCTCCAATAACCCCAATCCTGGGAATCAGCCATACGTTTAATCCAATCGTTGCCAATGCGCCACCTAGAGAGATATACATCCCCATTAATGTGCGATCGGTGAGCTTATACCAAATGGATAGGTTGTGATAAATCCCTAAAAAGAGGTTGGCAAACAGAATCAAAGGAACAATTTGTATGGCAATCCAATAGCCTTCGTTTCGAATCAACAACACTTTTAGCGGTTCGAGAAACACACAAACACCAAGAAACAGTACCGCGCCACACAGTACAAAATACTTGAGGATAAGCGCATACACTTGCGGTGCATTTTTCTGTTTGGCATAAGCAAAGAAAAAGGGCTCTGCTCCAAGGCGAAAAGCCTGTACAAAAAGAGTCATAAACACCGCAAGTTTATAACAGCCACTATAAGCGCCCATGGTGGCATCATCGATATAGTGGCGAATCAGGAGTTTATCGAGGTTTTCATTGATTACAAAGGCGAATCCAGCGAACATAATGGGTCCGCCATAGCGCAACATTTGTCTTAGTAGAGAACGACTCCACTGCCAACGAACACGAAAGTAAAACGGAATTAAAAACAAAAGAACAGACAGACTCGCTGCTAAGTTTGCGATGAACACATATTGTACAGGATCATCACTTAAAAAGCTTTGATCTCCTTTTGGAATCCACCATAAAAACAGAAGGTTTAGCCCTACATAGACTCCCACATTGAGAAGTTTTAATGAAGTAAATCGACTGGCTTTCCTTGTGCCACGTAGGTATGCAAACGGAATCACAACAAGGGTGTCACATAGCAATACCCCCAACAACAAAATAAAATGATGGCTACGCATTCGCAAAGCTTCAGCGATAGTGTTTGCTTGGGTGAATAGCAAAACAAAAACGATTGCCGTGGTCGTCAGCAGCGAAATGGTGGCTGTTCCGAGTACGCGCTCTTTGGAATCACTATTACTAAAAAAGCGAAAAAAAGAGGTTTCCATCCCATAGGTGAGTAGTATATTAAAAAAGGCAGCATAGATATAAAAGGTAGTGTTTTCGGCATAGCCGGTCACCGGAAGGCTTTGGGTGTGGAGAGGGACAAGTAAGAAATTGAGCAAGCGGGGGATAATGGTAGCCGCCCCATAGGTAAATGTCTCTTTGATAAACTGTCTCGGATTGAACAAGCAGCTGAATTTATTCCTAAAATACGTCGAATCGTCTGCTTTGCCAAACTACATATACAGAAGTGGCTCTTTGCGTTGGAATTTGGTATGGATATAAACCTGCGGTTTGTTGCGGTAGCGGTAAAAAATAGCGACTTGATCTGATGTTCGAATGGGTGGGGTGTTTCCATATTCTTTTATTGGATTTTCGTCTAGAGTAAGCTCCTTTTGGCGTTTACTTTTCTCTTGCATATTGGCAGTGTATATCGCCTTATTAACTTGCATACTGTTTTGTTTCCACACTGCACTATTACTCTTATATGTCACACTGTCGAGGGTTGTAAAGGGCTTAGTGAGGGTAAGCTCGAGAAGGTAGCCCATTCCGCCTTCTTCTCTTCCTGCTGCCCATGGGGTAAGGTTGAGCTCGATGATTGTAAACGGTGGTTTTGCAACTTTAGCGATTCCCATAAACGTAGATGATGTGGTTCGGGCTGCGGTACTACACGCAGATAGCCAAACGAGAACAACAAAGCAGAGAAAGGGTTTCATATGCTTGCAAGTTAGGAAATCTAAAAAAATGTCTTGCTTACCCATTCAACGCCTCCGCACCGCCAACGATTTCGAGGATTTCGTTAGTAATCGCTGCTTGGCGCGCTTTATTGTAGGTGAGCTTGAGTTGGTCTCGAAGCTCGGTGGCGTTGTCTGTGGCCTTATGCATGGCAGTCATCCGTGCGCCGTGTTCACTCGCAAACGAGTCGCGGATTGATTTAAACAATTGGGTTTTAAGTGCCTTTGGAATTAAGGTGCTCACAATCTCTTCCTGAGCTGGCTCATAGAGATAATCCGACGAAGAAGTCGTGTCCCTTGAAACAGGAACAATTGGTAAAAACTGTTCTGTAGTGACAAGTTGCGTAGCTGCATTTTTAAAGCGGTTATAGACCAAGTCAATCCGATCATAAGTATCGCTGGCATAAAGTTCCATCAGCTGATCGGCGACTGTAGCTACGTTGGCAAAAGTCAGCTCATCAAATACATCTCCTCGGTTTTCGGCAACCGAAAATTCTTTGCTGAGAATGTCATTTCCTTTTTTTCCAATCGTAAACACATCCACTTGCTTGCCAGCATAATTGTTATCGCGCTGGTTGACAACCTCTTTGATGACGTTCGAATTGAATCCGCCACATAACCCTCGGTTGGACGTAATCGCAACCAAAAGGACCCTCTGAACGAATCGCTCCGTTGCATATGCGCTTCCTGAAGTGTCTTCAATTGAGCCACTGAGGTTTTGCAAAAGTTCAGTCAAGGTGTCGGCATAAGGACGCATGGCTGTAATCGCGTCTTGTGCTTTTTTGAGTTTCGCTGCAGATACCATTTTCATGGCGCTGGTGATTTGCATAGTCGAGGAGACCGATGCGATTCGACTGCGAATTTCCTTGAGGTTTGCCATGCTTTATTCTATACTTAGGATTTGTAATTGGCTGCGAGGTCTGACGCTACTTTCGAAAGGGTATCAATCACCTTATCGGTTAGCTTTCCTGCTTTAAGGTCGTCGAGTGTCTTGCGGTGTTTAGCATTCAGAAACTCGAGATAAGCACGCTCAAATTCTTTTACTTTCTCCACAGGGACTTCACGCAATAGGTTTTTCGATCCAGCAAAAATAATCGCAACTTGATCTTCAACAGTAAAAGGGTCATTTTGCGCTTGCTTGAGGATCTCAACATTACGTTTTCCTTTTTCAATCACATTGAGTGTAGCTGCGTCAAGGTCAGATCCAAACTTGGCAAAAGCCTCGAGTTCGCGGAATTGTGCTTGGTCAAGTTTGAGTGTTCCTGCAACCTTTTTCATCGATTTGATCTGTGCAGAACCTCCTACTCGAGATACTGAAATTCCCACGTTGATCGCTGGACGAACACCCGAGTTAAACAAGTCCGACTCCAAGAAAATCTGACCGTCTGTAATAGATATCACGTTGGTTGGGATATAAGCCGAAACGTCCCCAGCTTGGGTTTCGATAATCGGCAAAGCGGTCAATGAACCTCCTCCTTTGACAATGGGCTTGAGCGACTCTGGAAGGTCGTTCATATTCTTGGCAATATCATCATCGTTGATGACTTTGGCTGCGCGCTCCAAAAGGCGTGAATGCAAATAGAAAACGTCACCTGGATAAGCCTCGCGTCCTGGTGGGCGACGGAGCAACAATGACACCTCACGATAAGCAACTGCTTGCTTTGACAAATCATCATAAATGATCAAAGCTGGGCGACCAGTATCTCTAAAATATTCGCCAATCGCTGCCCCTGCAAAAGGTGCATATACCTGCATCGGGGCGGGGTCAGATGCGTTTGCTGCAACAATCGTTGTATATGCCAATGCGCCTTTGTCTTCCAAGACTTTGGCTATGGCAGCAACTGTCGATGCTTTTTGGCCAATCGCTACATAAATACAGTAAACTGGCTCTCCAGAGTCATAAAATTCTTTTTGATTGAGGATGGTGTCAATACAAACGGTCGTTTTCCCCGTTTGGCGGTCTCCAATGACCAACTCGCGTTGCCCTCTCCCAATTGGAATCATCGAGTCAATCGACTTAATCCCTGTTTGGAGTGGTTCGTTTACTGGCTGACGGAAAATTACTCCAGGTGCCTTACGTTCAAGCGGCATTTCGTAAAGATCCCCTGTCAAAGCACCTTTGCCGTCAATTGGATTTCCAAGGGCATCAACAACACGTCCAACAACTCCTTCTCCAACATTGATGGAGGCAATGCGCTGTGTGCGTTTCACGGTGTCCCCCTCTTTAACACCTTTTGATGGTCCCAAAAGTACCACTCCGACGTTGTCCTCTTCTAGGTTCAGTACGATTCCTTCCAAACCCGAGTCAAAAGAGACCAGCTCTCCGTATTGGGCATTGGACAAGCCATAAACACGGGCAATCCCGTCTCCGACTTGAAGTACGCTTCCGATTTCGTCCAGGGATACCCCAGAGTCAAAACCTGTTAATTGTTGCTTGATAATTGCGGATACTTCCGCTGCTTTTATGTCTGCCATAGTTCTATGATAATGCTTTTCGATTACTTAACTTATGCCCTAAGGATTGCAATTGGTTGGCAACACTCGCATCAAATTGTTGATCGCCCAAACGCAAAATAAATCCCCCGATAATGTCTTGATTTATTGTGTTGACCAACTCTACTTTTTTGTCGGTTAGCGTTTTGATTTTCTCCATAACCACTTTTTCAAGGGCTGGGGTGAGTGGTACGGCTGTTGTGACCTCTGCCTCTTGTTTACCCTGTAACTCTTGGTAGAGTTGTTTGTATTTAAATGCCGCTCCCCCTAAGTGATTGGCGCGATTGTTTTCGGTAACTAGTGCTAAAAAGGTTTTGACAGCCGGTGACAACTTACCAAATATGGCATTGAGCGTGTCTCCCTTTAGCTCAGCACTGATGACTGGACTGGCTAAAACAGCCTTCAATTCTTGGTTGTTCTCCAAAGTCGTATAAACCAATTCCATTTCATCCGCAACTTGGTCAACTGCTTGTTGCTCTTTTGCAGTTGCCAGTAAGGCTTTGGCATAGCGAATCGCGACTCGAGATCCTTTCATGTGTTACAGACTTACTTCTTTAAGTAGTTTTTCAACCAATTGGGTTTGTTTTTTGTCATCTGATAAAGTCTCTTTAGTTACTTTTTCAGCAATTTCAATTGACAAAGAAGCCACTTGTTGCTTGAGCTCAGCCACAGCCGCTTGCTTTTCGCTTTCAATCGCCGCTTGTGACTGGGTCATGATTTGAGATGCTTGTGCTTTGGCTTCATCTTTTGCATCATCAATCATTTTTTGTCTGATCTCTCTTGCTTCCTTTAAAAGGCCATCACGCTCAGCGCGTGCTTCCTTCAAAATCCTCTCGTTGTCGGCTTGCAAGTTTTGCATCTCTGCACGTGCGTCTTCAGCAGACTGAAGCGCACTTCGAATCCCCTCCTCGCGATCATTAATCGCGTTGAGAATTGGGTTCCATGCAAATTTACGCAACAAGAGAATTAGGCAAACAACAATTAATGTCTGCCAAATAAAAAGACCAAAGGAGAATTCTCCTATTAACTTTTCCATACGTTGTATTTAACATTAAGCAGGTGAAATAGGCTCCACCCACTAAATTAAGTTGCTATTATACTGCAAATAATGCTGCAAATCCGATCCCCTCTACCAGTGCGGCAGCAATTAGCATAGCGGTTTGAATTTTTCCATAAGCCTCCGGCTGACGCCCTATAGCTTCCATTGCACCTTTACCGACTTGTCCGATACCTATACCGACGCCTATGACAACTAATCCTGCGCCTACAATTGCTGGTATTTCCATATTGATTACTGTTTTAAAAATTATTAATATTAATGTGTTTCTTCATGCTCTTCCACTGCAAACCCAAAATACAATGCGGATAGCATGGTAAATATATATGCTTGTAATAAGGCAACCAAAACTTCGATAATCGAAATTACAAATGCCAATAAAAATGATAAACTGCTACCAAGCCAATTGTTAAAAATAAACATTAATCCAATTAAGCTCATCAATACTATATGTCCCGCCTGAATGTTAGCATAAAGACGAATCAGAAGTGAAAATGGTTTAATAAACACTCCTAACAGTTCGATTGGTGCTAGTAATATTTTCATCAATACGGGCACGCCTGGCATCCAGAAAATATGTGCCCAATAATTTTTATTTGCGGTGAGATTTGTGATTAAAAAGGTCAACAATGCAAGACCAAAAGTAACGGCAATATTTCCAGTGACATTGATTCCTAGTGGAGAAAGTCCTAGAATGTTCAGAAACCATACAAAAAAGAAGATGGTGAGTAAATAGCTCATATACCTTGTGTAATGCCTTTTTCCGATATTCGGGATAGCAATATCATCGCGAATATATATGACAATTGGTTCAAAAAAACGACCAACACCGGCAGCAATACTACCGTTTGTCTTATACGATTTTGCCAAGTTGCGAAACAAAAAAAACATCAAAGCCGCAGTAAACAACATGGTGACCACACTTTTGGTCATCGATAGGTCAAGTGGTTTGTCGTTAGTTACTTTTTTATCTGCATCATAAGTGATGGTTCCTTCAGCATCTGTTCGATAGATTTTTCCGTGATAGAGCTTGTAATGCTTAGAGCCGACTCGGTAGACCGATTTACCGTGCTTGAGTTTACTTGACGAAAAGCTTACCAGTTCGCCATCCCATAGTATCACAGGAAGAGAAAATCCAATGTATTTTTTCTTACCTTCTTCTGTGGTGTAAGACCCAATCGAGAAATCGTGAGTGTCTTCTAGGTGATGACGGATGTATGCTTTAATTTCGGACTTTAAGTCGCCTGATTTTTCTTTGTCTTTTGTTTTACCTTCTGCTGAGTGAGCTAAGAGGCCTAAAAGGACAAAAAATATCGCCGAAATTAATTGTTTTTTTCTCATGCGAATTACGGGTGCAAATGTAAATTATTTACTGTTAAAAATGAAATGGATTTCGACAAAAAATGTGAAATTTATGCGCGTTGCAATACTCGCGATGCAGCATAGGTCGTCGAAAACAAAGAAATCAGGTAAGGAACAAAAAACAAGCTGAGCTCATCACGAGCCATTAGCCCATCTACTTTGAGGTCGGGATAAATCAACAAAAAGAAAAGACCAAACTTCAAAATACTCCCTCCCATAAATACAGCGCCAACTAGCATTGCGTTTTTATTGTGTGTGGCAAGGACTGCCCAAAAGATAAGTACAGCCAATCCGAAATTCAATCCATAGCAAAGCCACATGGTTCGGATTTGTCCCCAAAGTCTATCTGGCATCAAAGTGGTGTGTATCAAAAACACCAATAAAAGTACGATAAGTAATCCGCTACCCAGCTTGAGTAATGGTCTAGTCATGATTGAGCGTTTTGATTTGTTGCAACAAAATGGTTATGGAAAAGAAAAGGCCCAAAAGAACACAAACCAATGTCCAAGTTCGGTCCGTTTGATAGATGTTATCAAGCCATTGACCTAGACGAGCAGAACCATAAATTGTAATCCCGAGTTGGGCGGTATAGCCAGTAAGGGCTAACCAACGGAAAACGTTGGGTTTATGCGGTTTTTTCGGATTTTTCTTCATCGGCAGGCTGTAGGGATTTGATGGCTTTTTTCATCAAACACTGTGCATTGAGCATCGCGCCTGCTTCTACCGCCAATTTTCCGACGATCACTTTACCATTGATTACCCCTTCGTCCTTGATTGATAAAAGGTTAGATGCCTCGATTGTTCCCTCAAACGTCCCCATGATGTCTGCATTTGTACAAATGATTTTTCCTTTAATTTTACCCTCTTGACCCACAACGACACGGCCTGTTGTTTGAACCGTTCCCTCAAGAGTTCCGTCAATGCGGAAGTCGGATTCGGAATGGATTTCTCCAATCACCTTGGTGTTGGGCTCAATAAAATTGATTTTGATGTTGTTTCTGGAGTTGTCCATTTGTTGTTTTGCTTTAAATACCATTTGGTCTATTGTTTGAATACGTCTTTGAAAATGAGGATGTCCCGCAAAGCGGATGTCAAAGCTACAAAATTTTTGATTTTATGCAATTCTGGGTGAATTCTAAGCAAGTTGTCACGATAGTCGTTCGCTTGATCCTCGGACGTAAATCTCTGAACCACCAACAGCTCGGTTTGTCTGTCGAGCACATCAATCGTTGCGTTTACCGTTCGTTGGAGGCCCTGAGAAGAAATCGTCTGTGTTACTTTGGTTTGTGTGCGTTTTGTCGATTCGTGATCTTTTCGATCAAATATAAAATAAACCAAATAGCGGTCGCCTTCTTCAGCATGAGATGGGGTCAGGGTTTTTAGTTTAAGAAGTCGTTTGCTCGCCTCTTTTCCAGCTTGTTGGTTGGGAAACGAAAGTGCGACTTCTGACAAGGCCGTTTGATAGGCCCCCATACCGTCCAATCGGCCGATTGCGTGAGCCTTCAACAAGGCAAAGCGCGAGCGCAAAGACTCGTCTTGTAATGATAGGATGGCAGTAAAGCAATCGTCGATGACCTCTTCAAATGCTTGTGCTTTAAAACGGCCTTCAAGCGTCTTATACTGTTCCTCAAAACGACTCAGGGCTTCTTCAATGGCTTTAGGATTTTGAAGAATCATGGCGTATTGAGAGTCAGGGTATTCTGTGATAATACGGGTTTTAAGTGGCGCTGCTTTTTCTCCTGCTGTTTCCAGCTCGATCTGATAGAGATGGTATAAGGATGGCAAATTGTATTTGGTGTCAAGATACAAGAGGGTTTGCAGTCGGTCTTTGGCTTGCGGGTAGGCCCTAAACTGCTCTTTGTAGGCCAGTCCCGCGTCAAAATAGGCCGCATTACGTACTCGATTCAAGCTGTCTTTGGCTTCTGGTGGGGGTATCTGGCTTGTATAAGTTTCAACGATATAGCGGGGGTCAAGTGGTTTCTCCTTGGTTTTGTCTTCAGACACGCCTTCGTCTGGAATGAATGCAACGGATTGCAAACTCGAATAACGCCAGTTGTCTATTTTTTTGATATTCCCCCAAATGCGATAAAACTCAATCTCTCCGCGACTCCGAGCCGATCGGTTGTAAAAATAAAAATCACCGTCAAAAAAAGAAGTGTTAGGGGCTAATTGCTGTTGTCTTTCTTGTTTGACGAGCTGAAGTGAATCTGCTTTTTTTAGTGCTTTGATATAAACTTCAAACGTGGCGGTTTGCTCTTCTGGGGTTTTGTCGATTAGAACCAAAAGGCTATCTGCCGTTTGTCGTGTCGTCTCATAGTCAATAATGTCATTGAGCTTGTCTCTTTTGCGTTTGATTTTTCGATATTTACGTGTTTGGGGGGGCAATACTTGCAGGGTGCTATCATAATAGGCCCCAGAAATGACAAATTTATTTTCTTCAAAAAACACATTCCCCATGGTTTCGTAAGCTAACCCTTTTAAAATCTTGTCTTTGGTGTTGGTTCGCAGGCTTGCATTGATTAGCCTTTTGGCAGAAAGGGTGTCATTGGTTAACAAGCTATAGAGGGCATGGCTAAAATGAATTTTATCCAAGTAGCGTTTGTTTTCCTCGCTTTTAGTCAACTTGCTGTATTGTTTCTGAACAGTTTCCTCTCCCAATTGGCTGGTGTTTAACTGGTTTAATCTAGCGTGTATCCAATAGGTTCTGGGAATCCGTCGATTGAGATCAATTACCTTTTGGTAGGCGGCCGCTGCCGAGTCTCGGTGTTCGAGTTTATCATGCACTTGTCCCAGAAGATAATAGTATCGTGCACGGGTTGCGTTATCTTTTGTAAAGGCGGCTGCATTGTAAAGTGGCTGGGTAGCTTGTTGGGGTTGGTTGAGGGCAAGGTGTGCCTTTGCCAAATAAGCAGACGCGTTGGCTGATTCGGCAAGGGTGAGCTTTGAGCTGGACAGGAGCTCTTCAAAAATGCCAATGGCCCGTTGTTCTTGTAAAAGCATAATAAAGACTTTGGCTTTCCAAAGTTTGGCATAATTTATACTACTTGTGTTTGGCAACTCGTCAACAATATAATTAAATGCGTCTAGGGCTTGGAGGTATCTACCGTTGTAATAGCGCGCCTTACCGAGCAACATATAGGCCTCGTCGATTTGTTGGTTGCGCTGTTCGTTGCCAAACTGCATGCTGTGCTTTTGCACAGCGATTACCGCCTTTTCTTCTCCTCTTGAAAAGTTGGCGTTTTCTTTGGGGTTTAGGGTAAACAAGTCCACTAAAGGAATGGGGTCTACATGTAACTGCTCCCAAAAATTGGGTTGGTGAGATGCGATTTCGGCTTCGATTCCAGCAGCAATAGCTTCCTCTCCGTTAAATAAGACATTAAATTTGGTGGTCGTTTGGTGATAGGCCCTGTTTAATGCTCGATTCTTACGAGTAGAACAACTGGCAAGGAAAAGAAGTACAAACGCTATAAAAACCGTATGTTTCATGTAGACAAAACTCTTTTTTTTGCGTTTTGGTATGGGGTTCATCTTGTTTATTTGGTAAAAAACACCTCGAGTTCTTTTAGAGTTTTCTCATTGGTTTGTAAGTCTTTAACGATTTCTCCTTTTTCCAAGACCGCTATCCGTTCACAAACTTCTGTCACGTGCTGGATGTCGTGGCTAGAAATCAGAATGGTTGTGTTTGTGTCTTTTCCTTTTTCGGTCAAAAGTTCTTTGAGGCGGATTTGTGTTGTGGGGTCTAGATTGGCAAAGGGTTCGTCTAGAATCAAGAGTTCGGGAGCGCCAATAAAGGTTGCAACCACGCCCACTTTCTTTTGATTTCCTTTTGACAGGTCACGGATATACTTCTTTTTGTTTAGAATCTCATCATTAAAAAAATCAGCATAACCGGCCAGTAATTCATCAACCTCCTTTTTTGAAACATTGCGCAATTCGCCTATAAAATAAAAATACTCCTCAGGAACTAAATAGCCGATTAAAAAACTATCGTCTAAAAAGGCTGCGGTGTTTGTCTTCCAGTCTTCTGAAGTGCTCACGTCAGCCTGTTCAATCGATACTGTGCCTTCCGTAGCTTCAATCAAGTCGAGCAGCAGACTGAATAGAGTTGTTTTTCCTGCGCCATTGTTTCCCACAAGTCCAAAAACTTGACCCTTGGGAATGTCCATTTCTGAAATGTTAAGAACCGTAGTATCTCCGTAGCGTTTTGTCAATTGTTCAATCCGAATCATGTCGTTTGTTTATATGCGTTTAGGGTTTTGTATTTTTCTGTTTTATACAGCGTTTCTATCAAATCGAAGACCTTGTTTTTTAAAAAGTATCCGACTATGCCTGTACAAGCGACTATCATATAACCAACCCTCTCCCCTCCTAAGAGGCTCCCCACATAATAAAGAACCATTGGCAAAAAAAGTTTTGGTAGGGTCAATAACAGGGTCTTTGCATTAAAGGCTTGTTTGTCGCCAAAGGGTTTTTTGGTGGACGTCAAATCGATGGGGGTTTTGATGAAGGCGCCTGAAAGCAGTACCAGGTATCCATTTATGCCAATATTATAAATCGCTCCTGTGAGTATCGCAGCATATACATCCCAACCAAACAACATATAAAAACTCCCCAATAGGGTGCTGACAGCAGAGGCAATTGCAATCATAGACCACTTGGCGTTTAAGTATTCGCGGTAGGCAATGTTTTGGCTCATCATTAATGGGTAATAGGCGCTGTCCCAACTCGGCACATATTGCCCGAAGGTGAACAAAAACCCACCCGATACAAAAATTCCAGCAAAAATTTTCCAGACAGGACTCTCATATAAACCCCCTGATGAGTCTGTAAAAAAGAGAAGTCCGTAAAATAAAAACAGTAAAGAAACCCAAAGTGTCATTTTCGAGCGTTTGTTTCTTAAAATAAGTTTGATGTCGTTTTTGATAAAAATTGCTGTTCGTCCAAAACGGTTGAGCCATCCCAATTGAATCTGTTGTGCCTCTTTTTTGACGACTTGCAATCCTGCATCGAGATACATTCTGTTCTTAAAGTGAGTAAACGCCGATCGGTAGAGTAGTAACAGCCCCAGCCAGGGAATCAGGGTGTAGATTGGGTCGTTGTAAAAGCTATCAAATACCGGCCCCATGAAGGTGGTGATGTCAAAAATATCATAGCGTTGAAAAACAGCAAACAAAACTAAAATCACGGCAACAGCATAAAACACGTCCTTACGGTCGTTAATTAGGATGTTGAGGTAGTTGGTGCAAAATACAATCGCCACCATCGCCAGGTGCCAGCTCATAACCTGAGATGTTGGATAGCCGTTGTTGACCAAAACCAGCGAAAAGGGTATAAAGAAAAATGCGTTTGAGACGTTAAAAAACGAAAATATCGTTCGCCCAAGTGCATAATGTACAATGGTGTTTCCGTTGATCGGTAAGGTCAAAAAGACCTGGACATTCAGGACTGGCATTTTTTGAATAAAATATCGCCAAATAATCCAGAAAGAAGTTCCATAAATCATGTGTTGATTGATAAAGCTCAAGGGATCAACCCCCATTTCTTCGTCTAATAAATAAAAGCTTCCATAACCCAAAAGCGTGAACATGCCAATAAAATACAGCATCCCAAACAGGTAAAAAACAGAAGTAACCACCCCCGATGTGAATGCAGCAGAACGGCGATAAGCTTTCCATTGTAGTCGCAGTAATCGAAGAAACATCGGCTTTTTTTGGACTCCCAAAGATATCATTTTTATATGTTTGTAAAAAAACTCGCCATGTCTGGACTCCACCCCTTACAAGTCAAGGAGATTCAGCGTCTAACCGACGATGCTGTTGTCATTACGTTTTCGATCCCTAAAGAGCTTACACAGTTATTTTCGTACACGGCTGGACAATACCTTACCTTGTCTCACACCATTTCCGGAGAGAAAGTTAGGCGATCGTATTCGCTTTGTAGCGCGCCATATGAAGATGTTTTACGCGTGGGTATCAAAGCCATTCCCAACGGATTATTTTCGAATTATGCCAATACGCAAATCAAGGTTGGTGACACTCTTGAAGTGGGTACTCCAGAAGGGCGTTTTATATATAACCCCAACGGAAATAACAACCTTTTGTTGTTGGCTGCAGGTAGTGGGATAACCCCTATTTTGTCGATTGCCAAAACTGCCCTCAAAGAGAAATCTGGAAAAGTGGTGTTGGTTTATGGAAATCGATCGGAAGACGACAAAATGTTTGCGGATGAATTACAAATGCTGCAAGCCGCATGCGGCCAACGCTTTGAAGTTGTAAATATCTACAGCCGAAAGAAAAAGACTGATGCCCTTTTTGGGCGGATCGATATGTCTCACATCAACTATTTGCGAAACACCTTGTTTAGTCAATTGGATTTTGACGATTTTTATGTCTGTGGGCCTACTGGAATGATTGAAGCATCTGTACAAGCACTTTTGGATTCTGGAGTGTGTGATGAAAATATTCATGTGGAGCGCTTCACTGGAGGTGGTGAAATCGACCGTTCAGTGGAGGGGCTCGTGCAGTATGAAGTGATATTAGACGATGAAACACATTCTTTTTCTGCCGACGCTAGCAAGACCATTTTGGAAGCTGCCATCGATGCCGGTGTCGACCCCCCTTATTCCTGCCAAGGCGGGGTTTGTGGAAGCTGTATTGGGCGCGTAAAAGAAGGTGAGGTAAGTGTGGCTAGTAATCAGATTCTTTCAGATAATGAGTTGGTTGAGGGCCTTGTTTTGACCTGTCAAGTCAGCTCTACAACTGAGCGGGTCATCGTTGACTTTGATGATGTTTAGCTAGATCTTTTCCAAGACCATTTCAATGACCTTTTCAGGAGTAATGGTACGCATAGCGTCTCTATAGCCTTTTGGCACCTTTTTACCATAGGGCGAGGTTGGTACTTTTGGAAACTTTTCTCGGTCAACAATCAGGTGGTTGTTTTGGCCAAATGGAAAAAATCCTAAAAAGGGATGTGTCATCCCCCACAATGTAATGACTGGTACGTCAAAATTGGCTGCCAAATGGCCATTGGCTGAATCCATCGAAATCATGACATCGAGATTCGCAATCAGATCGAGCTGATCCGAAAAAGACATCTCCAAGGCATTCGGAATCACATTGGGATAGGCCTTGGCCCAAATGTAAATTTGAGTAGCTTCTTTCGGGCCATAACCAAACATAAAAACAGAATGTTCTTGTTGAAGATAGCCCACCACCTTTTGCATCAGGTCGAGGGGATATACTTTGCCGGAATGTGCAGCAAAGGGTGCAATCCCAATCCATTTTCTGTCGGCTGGAAGGTCAATTTTTAAACTCGATTTTGGAAGACCTGGCTTAATGGGAAATTCGTGTTTATCGACATCAAGGGCAAAGCCCAAACGGGAAAACACATCCACGTAACGATAGTGCTGTGGGGTCAGGGGTTTCATTGTTTTTTTGGTCGGGTGAGTCAGTCGTTTGCGGTCGGTATAGCCTTTGTCAATCGCTTTAATCCGGGCAAATGAGAGTCT
>Ga0208277_1000778_pt1 | contig 18766 bp, 12 predicted proteins | sample ETNtaG_5_FD_185782 | JGI IMG/M metagenome (GOLD analysis project Ga0208277, IMG submission 185782) | Marine microbial and viral communities from oxygen minimum zone, Eastern Pacific Ocean - ETNP201406SV205 (SPAdes) (version 2) | ecosystem: Environmental > Aquatic > Marine > Oceanic ...
GTTCCCCTCTAGGTATAATAAATATAGAACGTTGATCAATGAAGTTAATTTTATCTTTTTCAGAAAAATTTGATTTTTGATATTCCTCACTCCAAGGTTCTTTATTGCTATATACAACTAATTTAATATATTCACCCTTAGTATTAACTTCACCTTTACGGGTGAGTACTTTTTCATTATCATATTCCATTATCTCACGCTTCTTCATACTACCGTTCGACATATAATACTCCACTTTAACTGGAAGATTCCTATCGTCGAAATAAGCAGCTAAATGATCATATCCACGTCTATTTGAAGCTTTCATCGGAACATTTGCTATAAAATCTTTTTTATTAGCAAAGTAACGTATATAAGATATATCCTGCCCAAAAGATGTGGACATTTGTACAATAATAATTAAGATTAAATATTTTTTCATGGAGTAAATCTCCAAACAACAGGACGATGATCTGATATGATTTCATCATATCCAGATATATAATCACCTAAACGCAATGTTTGAACATCCCCATTCTCAAACTCTTCAAATAAATCACTAGATATCATTATGTGGTCGATGAAACTCCCATTGCCAAATCCAGGAAACGAATCATAAGTATTGGAACTTGAGTGTGCATTCTCATATGTAACAAATTTAAAGGTATCTTGATCTTCTAAAAATATATTAAAAGAGTTTTGGCTATAGCTGTCTGATATATCATCGTTCCAGTCTCCAACAATAATATGATTAACATATCCTAATTGAACTGAATTTTTTAAATACTCATACAATATTTCCGATGACTGAACCCTTCTGGTAAAACCATCATTGCAGCATTTTAGATGCATATTGATAAGTGTAAAATCTATTGGATTCTCTCCGGTATAAGTCATTTCTAACCTTAATGGTGGTCTAGATGCAAACTCATACATGCTATCTATGAATAAACTTGCCTGGCTTCTAACTACAAAATTATTTTTTTTGTATAATACAACTAAATTTAAATAATCCGTATCCTCTGAAATTACATAATCATATTCGATAAGGTCTTCCGCAAGATTTTTAAACGAATTTATATTATGTATTTCCTGGAGACAGTAAATATCAGCATTCAAACTAGTTATGATATTATATACTGAATCAATAGTACGTTGGCCTTGCTTAGGAAAAAATTCTATGTTCCATGTCACAACCTCAATACCATTATCTAGATTAAGATCTGACAATAAGCTGGTAGAGCTATTACTATCTACATCCTCTTTTTCAACTACACTAGCACATGAAAAAAATGAAAAAATACATGTTATATAAAAAAATCGAATTAATATCATTTTGTAATTGGTATAGAAAGAAGTATTGGACGATGATCTGAAATAAGATCTTCATATTTGCTCCATCCGCCTATCCATTCTTCTATATTCACAGACCTTATTTGACCTTTATTTTCAAATACTTCAAAATACCCACTCCCAATCATTATATGGTCTAAAAAGCTTGGCCATGTAGGATAAGATTGTTGGCTTGGATCCCTTACTATCCGGTCAGTAGCAAAAAGAAAGTTTTCTTGGTCATTGATAAATGGACTAAAGGATTGGTAAATACCAGTATCTTGTAATTCATCATTCCAATCTCCTACCACAATAATATTATTTTCCCCATTTTCAATCTTCTCTTTTAAAAACCCATGTAGCTGTTTCATAGATTGCTGCCTCCGATATAAACCATCACCACAACACTTTAAATGCATATTAACAATACAAATTTGTTGTTTTATATCTCCACAATGAAATAAAAAATCTGCTACTAAAGGAGGCCTTCCTGCAAAATAATAATCATCCATTGCAAAAGGCTCATCTTGACCTAGTAAGGTAAACATATTTTTTTTATAAATAATTGCTTGCTCCAAAAATGAAGATTGCTGGCTAAGAATAAAATCATATCCGGGTAGCCAAGACATCATTTTTGCAAAATCACCAATTTTTATCACTTCTTGAACACCAATAATATCAACGTCAAGGTCATCTATTATTTCAGCAACAGCTTTCATAGTCGAATCACCTTTTAATGGGAATCTTTCCATATTCCAAGTCATAATATCTAATAATTCATCACTCCCCACAGCAGGGACCTCAACTTTATTATAAAGAGGAGCTTTTTTTGATGAACAATCGACGCTCTCTTTATCAGAAATAAGTGATGAATAATTATTTTTTTTCAAAGAAGGCAATGAGTATACCCAATTTTTTATTGAATCTTGGATAGTATTATTTGGCCAGATGTCATCAGTAAAAAGATTTACCATTATTCCTCTTTCTGTAGGGAAAGAATAATTTTCAATTATTTTTTTATTTTGATCTATATTTAAGATTAAATGTCCAATACCAGTGAGGTTTCCATAGTTTTGAACAACAATAGTATGAGTATTTGGATCAACCCAAGGTGTATTATATCCTTTACTAACACCGCCGGTAATAATGACATCAACATCATTGGTATAATGTGCTAATTCTAAAGCATTGCGAACAGGACGGCTTTTGCCTTGCTCAATATCACTAATAAAACTTTTATATTCATCTTCTCTGTCATAAGGAACGCCTAAGTGCGATAAAACAAAAATAAGATCTACATCATTACGTATTTTTTTAATTTGGGCATTTAAGGATTTTAATATATCAGACACCTCCACACCTTCATGGTTTTTAGGCAAAAGACCATCAAATAGAAAAGGTGTGATTAAACCTATAATTCCTATTTTTATACCATTAAAATCTAAAATTTCATAATCCTCTTTGCCTTCAATACCTTCTAAATTTGAAATGAGAAATGGAAAATTTGCTTCTTTTTTTAGCCTTGACAAGTTTTCAACACCTTGATCAAAATCTCGTATACCTGGCACGAAAGCATCATAAGCCATCCAATTCATCCATTTTATTATTTTTGAACCACCATCATTGGTTCCTAATTGAGTACCCTGAAATATATTCCCAGCATCAGTAAGCATTACAAAGTCTCCAGATGCTTTAGCTTCATTTCTTAAGTTTGTAACATATGTATATGCTCCAGCACCACCAGCAAGCATTGGAGAAAACTCAGGGTTTATAAAACGCGCTGGAACCTGATGAATCGCGCCATGAATATTATTTGTAAAAAGAAGATGAAGTTTAAAAGAATTTGAAAACAGTGAACTGACAAAAATGATATTCACAAATAATAATATTATTTTTTTCATTTACTATTAATTCTAATGATTAATTAAAAAGAATATTTAATTGTCGCTTTCAAAACTGCGCTAGATTCATCAACTCTATCAAGTAATAATGACTCTTCTTGCGAATCTGCTTTGAACAAATCATTATATCTATAATCTGCTGCCCCAAATATCGCAGAAAAATCTATACTTATATTTTCGTATACCCAGCCACTTCCAATTGTGAATTTAGTTATTTCAAATTCTTCACCTAGTGGTGACTCACTATATATAAAACCAAACCTTAGTGGAGTTTTGCCCAAAATTATATGTTCAACTCCTATTGAAAAACCCAATGTAGACTGATAATTAAAATTGGCAGTATCTACTGAACTGTGCTCTACAATAAATTCGTCATAAGCATCCCAATCTTTAAAAATTAAACCTCCTGTAATACTCGTTTTCGTAGGGTTATTTACTTGAATAGAAAAACCCATATTAATTTCTCTTGGAAGATTAACCTCATACTGCGAAGAAGAACTATCACTAAAAATAAAATCAGGTAACAAAGTCCTTTCATCCACAATTGGAACTAGCCCGTCGGATAAAAATTTAATAGTTGTAGATGGAGTAAATGAAAACCCAACAGATATATTCTTTTGTAAATCGTATGTTGCCCCGAAAGAGAAACGACTTTCATTTTCAGCTGATAAATCTATTATTCGTATATTGGTTGTATCGCTCGCTAGTGCATCATCCTCATCAATTACATTAACACCACTTGTGTATATAATATCATCCTCGTATAAATTTTCTATGCTAAAACCTAATTTAAGCTTGCTACCAATTTTAGTAGACATCCCAAATTCTAGAGAACGAATACCACCATCTACATTAATTAAATGATAACCAACCACGGGATCTCTGTTATATACACCAGGTCCTAAACTTGCTCGAACTTCTTCATTATAATCATATCTAAAATCCCAATATGGAAGATCTGATAAAGAGAAAGAAATAGGAATATTAAACCTCTCATTAAAACTGCCTGATAAAGACCATGATAATGAAGTAAATGCAGGTCTATTTAAAGCATATACATTTTGCGTAACAACGTCATCAAACATATCAATAACGGCAACACTCCTACGCTCAGCATATGAATTCCTAATTATATCAATTTCCAGGTTTAATGATTCTCCATATCTATTAAATATATACTCCGAGAACGGTCCTGAATAAATCCCCCCCCTCGCCAAATAATCAGCTCCAGATGAGAAATAATTATTAGGAATTAAAGGAGAAAAATATTGTTGCCCAAAAACAATACTTATGAAAGAGAAGGAGAGGACTAGAATCTTATTTTTTAATTTAAAATGCATAATCTAATTGTAATCTAATATCATTTGTGAAATTTTCTCCACTGACAGTTTCCCAGCTCAATCGCTGATCTGGAAATTGTCCAGTATCGTCATTAGGTTCAAAAATATAATTCGTCACTGGCGCAGAGGTATCTACCGTCCATTTTAACCTTAATGCCCAGCGATCATTAATACGAGAAAACAATGATAACCAATAGCGAACCGCATCTGTATTACTATCAAATACTCTAAAATCAGTATCCTCAAAATTCCAAATGAATCCATTATAAAATATCACCTGCCCCATTGCTTTCATGCGCTGATTAAAATTATGAGTTACTTTAAAACCTATTGCCTCACTACCAGTACCTGCACTACCAATCAGAGAAGGTTCTTCACCGCCAGATGTTAGATCGTTGGTGAGCCTTCTTCTATTTGAAAAATCTACCCAAGATCGAACCCACATTAGCTCGATCTGATCGTAACCAGATAAACGAAGCTGGGATCGAATGATTGTCTCTTGTGAATAATAAGCTGAAGGATCCAAATTACTCATTGACCCTCTTTTTTGCCATTTATGCCTAATGCTAAATCGCATATTAAATACCGGCCTATATTGAGCGCGCATTACAGTCCTAAAATAACGAGCCTGATCTGCAACTCGCGTCCATGTGTCAAAGTCTCCAGATAATACCAAAGCCCTATGTGGTTGATATCTGCTATTTACATAAACTCCTTTTTCAGATTGAGGTTGAGCTTGTCCAGTATATAAAAACCCGTAGATAGGGTCTTGTAAATAAAAAGTATCTTCAAAAATGCTCCCTTTATATCTAGAATAATTTGAAAAAGAACGCTGATATGGATTATCAAATCCTAAGTCATAATCCCGATAAACAACAAGCAAACTAAAATTATTAAACTGGGCGTAGCCACTAAAAACAAATGCCTTCGGGTCTAATACATCCACTTTCATGTCGCCATTTTTATCAAGCACCCCATACTCTCCTTGTAACGCGATATTGCGAATTACCGTGGAAAAATCCATTCCAAATACTCTGCGAAAAGATCTAGCTTTTTCCCAAAAAGATGATTCCCCATAATTAGAATACATCGCAGCTATTTCAGTATCAGCAGTATTACCAATTGAAGTCAAAAATTTCCCTTCATTCTCATCAGCAATAACGGTAGTTGCTATATCTGGTCTAATTGGTCTATCATATAAACTTTCATATGCAGAAAAACCAACAAATGTACCATAAAGTGGAATCAATCTTATACTACCTCCATATGTAACTTCTTCTAAAGTTTCAAGCATAGGCAATAGAAAATCCTCAGAACCAAAAGGATCATTAGTCCTTGGATAAAGCGTTATCATTGACGCTACTGAGCTGTCAGCAATGTTTAAAATAGCATCTCTTTTATTCCTAGATACAAATCCCATTAGATCAAACCGTTTATTCCCGGCTTGGAATGCAGCGCCTTTCAATGCATACTGACGCGTTCTAGAGATATCAGGAAAAACACCATGCACTCTCCTACTCCAACTATAACCAGATCTTCTAGGTGAAAAGAAATCAGTATTTTCAAATATTATACCTTGCCCAATTGTAGCAGAAAAGTTTCCTAATATTATTCTATCTATTTTTATGCCACCAAATTTCAGATCCCTATACGTAAGAGACCATTTTGAGCTTGGAACTTCAAAACCTCCTAACTTAAAATCGTATACTTTTTCACCTAACTGGCGATGTGTAGCTAAGGATAGCTTCCAATGTCTACCAAAAGTTGCCACCATTTTATGATGTAAATCACCAGGGTGATCACTGATTTGATCAACCATACCTACCTCATCATCAAAGGAAGTGGTAGAGGGGAGTGTTTTATACGTAGTGTTGTACCAAAAATGAAATGAATCTGTTGTGTCTGTATCATCATAGGTAAAGAAATCAACCATATTTCTATAACCCCAGTAACTTAAACCAATAGCCCCTCTCAAAGCTTTGGGATATGTTATTTTACCTTCATCAATTCTTTTCATTACTGAAACAGCATCTACAGGGCTAACATTTTGCAACGCCATAAGATCATTCCAGGTTGCAGAATTAATATTTTTTGGCTCGGCTAATCTATCCAACCATACCTCTACAAGGCCTTCATTGGCACCTTCCTCAGATGTCCAATTTTCAACTTTCCTGTATCGATCACTAATTCTAGAAGCTATTCTTTTGGTGTTTTTAATATCTTTTATACTTAACAAAGGTTTTAATGATTCAATATCTTTTGCACCTATACTAGAAATTTTTGTTAAATCATATATATCTGTTACAGGTCCCTGAAATAAAATAAAATCATAGACATCAGCTATTTGATTTTCGGATAAAGGAAGGCTTTTTAATTCTTCAATCGTTGCAGAATTAATGTAAACTTTTTGACTAAGAATAATTGAAAAACAAAAAATCAATGAAAGCAAATGCTTCATTAACGGCTAACCTCAATAGATAATTGATGCGATAGAGAAAGTACAGGATGAGTAATAAATCCGTATGCTATACTTATTTTTTTAAAATAAAACTCTAATCCCGATGAAAAACGATTAGGACTGGTTTGCATTCCAGCTCTAAGAAACATATTTTGTTGAACCTCATAAGCAAACCCGCTACTAAAATTCGTTGGATGCCCGACACTCTTATTTAGAGCAGCTGTTGTCCAAACTAAGTCATACGGAGAATAAGCTAATCCGATTTGAGCTCTCTGAGGAAGTCTCGTTGCAAGGTTCGCATTACCTAAAGTTGGGCTATTGATATTGAGCGCTTTTGCACCCACTCGAATCCTTTTTCCAAGTGATCCAAGAAAACTCACATTTAACCCAAATGCATTCAATGATCCCAAGTTGATACCATCCGACCCGTCTCCTGATGGCCCCGCTGAAGCGCCATAGTCAATAGTATAACTTTTTAGTCCATATCCAATTGAAAAAGAACTATTTCTATCTGCTCTTAGTGATATTCCCTGATGAAAACCAATAGCAGTTTCTGTTACTAAATTATTATCAATATAGTCGACTGATGAATTTTCAAGTGAGATACCAAAAGAACCATATTTAAAATTGTTAAACTGCACGCCAAACAAAGAATGACTTAAATAATCTTGACTAAATTGAGAATGTGAGCTAGCAACAAATGTTAAACCCTCTTGCTCTATAAGACCAGCAGCGTTAACAAAAACAGACCAAGAACTTTTTGGAAGAGCAATGTCGCTTGCAGCCATTGATAAAGAGCTCGCACCGTAGTGTATTTGTTCAGAGGTAACCTGAGAAAAAACATTTCCAAAAGAAAATAGAAATAGGATATATGCGCTTATCAAATATTGCTTCATATTAATTCTCATAAGACGCAATCACTATTGGCGCAATTTTTTGATGATTTTTACCTGTTACAGAATCAATAATATCTAGATGTATCAAGTAGGTTCCACTAGGCACAAGCCTATTTAAATTATCTCTGCCATCCCATGTCGCTTCTTTGTAAAAAGAGATGCCCCGATATTCATCATACAGTGTTGTAATTAAACGACCCGCAGTATCAAATATTCTTAATTTTATTCTGGCATCAGATGGAAAACTATAAGAATATTTAATGACCTCTCCTAACTGAGGCACAAAAGGATATGGCGAGACGGATAATGTCGCCTCAAAGTTCCCTGTTTGACCTTCTAGTTTTTCTGAAATATCTGAGGCATATGCAGGCTGTAGCTGACTTGCTCCACTATACTCACCTCCGATACCTGACACTTCTATTATTTGACCAACCTGTAAAAGTGAATCAAGCTCAAGATTTATTAAATCCATATTATCATTAAAAAGAATGTTTGTGGAATTCCATATACGCATAGTAGTCACCTCTCCAGAGGCATCCTGCAGACTGATATTTGCCCCGGTATTCGTACCAAAAGGATCAGAGCGAGATATAACTTTTCCCCAAACTTTTACAAATGTATAACCATACTTTAATGTATTGAATTCACTAATTGTGATCTCTTCTACAGGGACATTAGCATTTTGTTTTAACACAGTTATACTAGAATAGATCAATTCCGGCTTTCCATCAAACTCATCTACTTCAGCTACTACAAGGACCGAATCGCCCCTAGTAAAAGATGTGTCTAGATCGGAGCTATATAGTATGATACCTCTACCAGATTCATCCTGCAAAAAAGCCTCTGTGAAATTTGTCCTTAGCCTTCCAGCAGGGACAGTAACAACTCCATCAATCTCAACCACTTGACCTACAAAAGAATCGAGGTCATTAAGCAAATTTGCTATGGTCATATCTTCAGGCGGCTCTGAGATATTTACTGCAATCTTACTGGTAGAATCTTTAAGTCCGCTAATATCTTCGGCTAAAACAGAATAGATCAAAGTTCCAGATGTGCCCAATGGCCCAATCTGGACGCTATAAACTGATGAACTAGACTCAGCCATAGGCAATGAAACAGATTCACTTTGAAACTCATATTTTAGATTTACTGATGCAACTCCATCTGCATCTGAAACTGTAACCTCGAACACTAATACATCTTCAGTGGTAGGCGATGAAGGAGTTAAACTAAGATCTGAAATGTCAGGCTTAGATGAGATGAGGCTCGCAGTAATCCAAGTATCAGATAATGGCTCACTGGTCTCATTATGCCCTGTAATTCCATTTCCGCCAGCAACAGTCTCTATACCCTCACTTGAGGTAGCTGCTCTTATTAATTTTTCATTAGTGGTATGAATAGACATAAAAGACTGAGAATTAGCAGGAGTATCTGGTTGGTATCCGCTTATATCTGATTTATCAATCGCAAATGCGTTATCGCCCCATAATAAATAGTCAACATCTTTAACTATCGATGAAGAACCATCCCAGTAGAATAAAACTAGTGTTTCATTTACATTGTAAAGCTTAGGAGCCGTTGTGCTACCTTTTGTACTTTCTCCCTCTACCGCATTAAGCATTTCATTGTCTAAAGAGAGATCAGGAGCCTCACCAAATGTACTTTCATAAGACTCATTATCTCTCAGTGAGACCTTTATCGAAGTCCCAGCTGCCAATGAATACCCAGCGGGAAATCTACAAATAAAGTCCGACCCTGAACCACTCCAATAATTCGTGCCGCTAGGCAAATTATAATAAAATTTCCCAGAGGCATTGTCTGTTGCATCAGTGAGATAATAGTCCGATAAATCAACATCAACCTCAGTTGGATTTGTAATTTCAACATACTCGCCATCTGATGGAGTAAGTACAATCTCACTAAAAATAATATGATCAGCTTGCCCAAAAACAAACGAAGAAGCTAAAAGGATTCCTCTAAAAAAAACTTTTTTATATATATTGCCCAAGGTGTAAATCAAATACTTATTTTAAAAGCATAACTTTCTGCGTTAGCCGCTCATTTCCTTTTACAAGATGAACAAAATACATACCAGAGGCTAAGTCTGATGCGTTCCACTCTACTTCATGCAGGCCCGATTGATAAAAACCACTAACAATATTATCAACCAGCTTCCCACTAATATCATACACCTCTAAAAATATATCAGATGGAGCATTCATTGAAAAAGAAAGTTTAGTAGTCGGGTTAAACGGATTTGGATAAGCAGGTCTTAGATCAAATATATCTGCGACAATAACATCATTACCTACGCCAAGGGCTGTAGTAATATCACTCTGATATCCAATAAGAAGTTGATACTGGTCACCAAACTGACTACCAATTCCGATAAATTGACCTCTATAACCAACAATATAACTAGAAACATCAATGCCAGTAGAATTCCAAATCATAATACTAGTAACATCATCAACCGTGAGATTAGTCCCGTTTGTACTTACTGGCGTTACAACAGTAACATTACCAGTAATAGAAATCAACGTACCCTCATACTCAGATGAGTTTGCCTGCGAAGGTGAGACCACAATAGGGTCAGGAAGATCATTACCACTTGAAAGCTCTCTATATTCAAAATCTTTGAGTTGATATGTCGTATTATAATAACCAGTATAACCAACCACTTCTATTTCATCCCCTCTTTCAATATCATCCATTAGTGTATAATCAAATAACTGCATACCTCTGCCAGACTGATCTTGGATATATGCCTTCGTCTGAGTTGGATACAAAAGTCCTCCTCCTCCAATTGTAATGACACCTTTGAGTGTAACAATATCTCCACTACTTTGAGATGAATAAAGATCAGAAATAGAACTTGGGGTAGAGCTAGCTATTATCCTTTCTTCAATAACTGACTGACCTTCCACGCCTTCACTATTAGTCGCATATATGCGCATCTGTATAACCATGTTCCCCTGTTGTGCAGGTATCGTTCCAGCCCATATATCCCCACCTTCTAAGTATAATTCTGATTCATTAACCAATGCACCGCTAGTACCATATTTTACTACAGCACTAGAAACACTACCTACTGGAGTAGTTATAGAAGCAGTAAACTCAATCTCCGTTGCATCTGTAATAAAAATAGGAGCCACAGAGCTAAAGGCTACTGCAGGAGCATTTAAAGCCTGCGTATGCGAACCTAAATAAGACCAAGTATCCTGTTCATAGACGATCCACTCAGAACTACCTGGATCTGCTCCAGCTGATGACGCCCAATCAATATTTCCTTGCTCTACCGAGCTTTTTCTAACAAGAGTGTGATTTAAAGTTGCATTTTCAACACCTGCTACTGGCCATCCACCTGTACCATTTGCAGGGGAGTTATCTTCTGTTGCTCTCTCACCAATAATATCAATGACCTCACCTGTAGCTGCATTCACCAGACCAAAAACATCATTCCCATTACTTAAATAGGTAAATGTATCATCACTTTGTGCTAAAATTTGAGGGTCAGAGCTTGGATGAGCAATTACATATACATCCCCAGCAGCCAAAATAGTATTGCTTTCAAAACTAATGTTAGCTGGAAAATCCCATGAAGAATTATCTGCGCACCCATTTGAACAACTTGAAACAGCATACTGAGAAAGATCAATATCTGAATCTGATCCATTAAAAATTTCTAAATATTTATTATTTGATGTTCCCTCAGCATATTCACTGAAAAAGATTGCGTTAGATACGCCCTCTGCAGTTTTAACAAAAATAGTCGCAGATCCTGTCGCTCCATCGTTGTCTGTAACTGTCAAAGTAAATGAAAGACTATCAACAGTAGATGGCGCAGTAAAAGTAATAATCGCTTGATCTGTAGCGCTTAGAGCCACAGTTGTTCCAGCCGTCTGAGTCCAGCTATATGATTCAATCGTCCCATCAGGGTCTACACTTGAAGATCCATCAATGGTAACCTCACTGCCCACTTCCACCATTTGGCTTGTTCCTGCATTCGCTACTGGGTCAATATTCTCACCACCAGTTCCATAGGTATGAAAGCCTAAATAATCCCAGGTTTCGTTATCAAGTACAATCCACTCAGATCCATCAGCATCTGTTCCGGATGAAGCGACCCAATCAGGATTACCAGTAGTAACAGTTGGCTTTCTTACTAAAGTATGATCCACAGTTGCACCATCAACTCCAGCAACTGACCATCCACCATCTCCAGGGTTACCATTCCAGTCGCCTATGCAGTCAATAACGGTATAGCTACTTTCAGTGCCCTCAACTAAACAGTATCCATCATTTCCATTGCTGAGATATGTATGTGTCATATCAGCCTGAGCAAGAATTTGAGCACTTGCACTAGGATGGGCAATTACAAAAACATCACCAGGCGCTATTTGAGATCCCGTATCAAACTCATTCCAATATTCATAATTCCCTGGGCTATCAACATCGTTAGCAGCACTTGCAAACGCATAGCCAGAGAGATCAATTGTCTGGTCTGTGGGATTATAAAATTCTAAATATTTATTATTAGAAGTCCCTTCTGCATATTCACTAATAAAAGGTGTTTCTCCATCAAGGACAGGAACTTCTAAAGCCCCCTCATCAATCCACTGGGCAATCAAATTAATTTGGGATGAGCTTAAATTTCCACTAGGTGGCATACTACCATCTTCCACACGCTGCCAAAGCAGGCTATTTGCATGATCCCCGGCTACAACAGCAGCGCCGCTTGACCCACCATTCATTACACCACTATATGCTGTAAGATTTAATCCATTTTGACTTCCATACTGATGGCAATTAGTACAGCTACTATTAAAAATTGTCTGAATCTCTGACGCATAATCTACCTGTGCATCTAAAACAGATACTGATAAAAAAATTAAAATACTAAATACCATTTTTTTCATTTATAACCTCCAAAAATACAATTGAAATTTTAATTAAGACTCAACAAATACTTCAATATGACCAATATTTTTATCTCTACAATTTTTCCGATCTCTTTTACGAAATTCATCAAGACTTGATAATTCTTTTTTTGTTAAAAGATCTAAATGCTCTAAAAGTTTAATTGTGCCCATCGGCATTGCCCTCGAGCTACCATCAAGAACTTTAAGGGAGATACCAATATTTTTACCATCTCTATTCTTAAGCGCTATACCCCTCACAGACTCTCCACCACCTTTTGTTACTCCATTCCCACTTAAAGCGTCTATGAATTTAGTATCAAAGTGTCCTTTTCCTGCTACATTATATGGGTAAGCTGCCATTGCGTTATAAGCACGAACTAGCTCAGGGTATTTTTCAGTTGCAAGGACTTGATACAGCCTGGCAATTGTTTCCAACGTAAAGAAAGCTGTCGGAGCAGAGCAGCCATCTGTCTCCATTGGAATATCTTTAATACCTGTATACTCTTGCAGAAGATTATAAATTGCTTTCTGAACTGGATGCTCAGGTTCAATATACCCCTTAGCCTTACCAGTAAGGTGTTTCGCAAGTGATAACATTCCCGCATGTTTTCCACTGCAGTTATTATGAAGTGGATTAGGCTTTGATTTTGATCGTATCAGATCGTGCCTAGATGAAATATCACCTGGAGGGTGTACTCCACATTCGTAATCATCTTTTGTGTATCCCAGTTTTTTAAGCATTGATGCTGCTGTTTTAACGTGAACACTTTCACCTAAGTGAGAGGCACACATTAACGCAATCTCATTATCCTTGAAACCAGCGGCATCTACAGCCCCAGACTTGATAGATGCAGCCGCCTGAAATGGCTTTAAAGAAGACCGAATACAAGTAAGATAATTAGAGTCTCCAGACGAATATATAATTGATCCAGTATCATCAACAACCGTTGCAAAAATGACGTGAATACTTTCTGTTAAATCACCACGAGTAACTCTACAAAGAATTGGCATTAGAATCAGTAAACTAAATTAGATACAAATTCGAATCGGAACCCCTTACTCTGAAGATCCGGAATTTCTCTCGCAAGAACATTTAGAGTTTGAGGTTTGACATGGCCAATACCTATTGCAATTCCCTTTTTTTCAGAGACCTCAGCCAACTTTAAAAGCTGGATCTTAATTTTTTCTTCATCTAACTCATTATCTAAGAAGACATCCCGCTTATTTGTTGGCACACCATACTTCCGCATGGTAGCCTCAGCCAAAGAATTACTTGCTGTTCTACTATCTATAAAAAACATTTTTTTATCTTTTATTTCCTTCGACAATAACGTCATTACCCTAGCGTCAGCTGTCCCTCTTGAACCCTGATGATTGTTTAATCCAATTGCCTCTGGTAGATGTTCGAAAGCCTTATTTACACGACTTTTTATCTCATCATCTTGAAAATAAGACATCAGTACATATTCCTCCTCGCCATAAGTCTTGCCTATATTTTCCATAGGCATATGGACAATGACCTCATAACCCGCGTCATAAGCTTTTTTAGAAAAAAGCTGGCTATGCAAGTGCCCAGGAATGATAGCATAAGTTAATTTTCCTGGTAACTCTAAAAACCCATTAGATATATGGTCATTACGATAACCAAAATCATCAATAATTAAACCGATTACACCTCTCATTGGAATCTTTACAGGCTCTTCAGCTTCTTGGATTTCTGCTTGCTGTTTTAATGAATCAGTCGGCATTATATCCTCTTCGGTTTCAACAACCTCCGTCTCTAAATCCGTTAAATGATCTTGTTGTTTTTTTAATACAATAAGAAGTACAACCACGAATAGTGTTAATACATAAATAATTAGAGTTTTATAATCTTGCTGCATTATGGTAAACGAAAACTTAAGCTAAGCGTTTGTGGAATTCCAATTTCTTGCGAGCCCATTCTTATCGCATAAGTTATTCCAAATCGACCATATAAAAACCCAGAACCAAAGGATATCGATGAGGTATGCTTTGTGAAAGAATATCCACTCAATAATTTTATTTGTTTCCAATTAGTGTTATTCCCGATTTTAATTTTCCATGAATCATTTATAAATGAAAAATCACCTGTTGTGTAAAGCCTACTACTAATACTTTTTAACTCAATATCCTTAGTAAAACCTGTTAATAACCTAATCGGCATTTTTGGTTTTTCTTGGTAAAAAGTTGAAACAGAACCAAGATTTAATATAGATACTCCCACTCCCCAACCATTGTTATATACATTTGAATATCCTAAATCTATTTTGAGACCTTGAGAACTTTGATCATAGATAGTAAAATAAAGCGCACTAAAGGTAACTCCAAAATTTCCAACTGCAGTATTTAGCGAGAAACCAGATCCAAGTGCAAACCCATAAGCACCGAAGGTTGTATTTGGTTCATCAGAAGGCTTGTTTTCTCGATATTCTAGGTCAGCTATTCCTGCCTGCTTCAAAAAGATTTTATTATTATAATTCCCAAGCGTATGAATATAATTCACCCCAGACGTTCTAATATCGCCATACCAGTTACCAGAATTAATGTATAATAATGGAGAGGACTGAGTTAGCTTTATTAAAGAAGGATTCACATTTTCTGACCCACCGAAAGACACATGACTACCCATAGCTAGATCATAAGCACTCTCAGGAAACATCAAGAATTGAGTACCAATAGCAAATAAGCTAGAGAAAGATAAGGTTGTATATAATATTGATTTTCTAAAAATTAAATGCATATGAAAGTGTGTGAGATAATTGAGAAGCCCAATCCATGGAAAAAGTATAGTCAATTCGAGAATCATGGTCTTTTACTAAATCATATTCAAGACCCCATCCAAAAGCAATCCTCCCATTACCCAAGCCACCGCGAAAATAATATAGGTCAAGATAGGTATACTCAATACCTATCCTAGGTAACAAACTAACAAAAGTATCTCCTTCTATTTCTTTACCCAATCTATAATTTGTAATAAACCCAGCATCTGAAACTACTCGGATATTTTTATAATTAAACTTTGTTCCAAATCTATAAATCGTTGGAAAATACTCACTATATATTCTGCCTTCAGCGTAAAGATCTGCAGAGTCCCAATTATACATTGAGTTTATATCTTGGATCATTAAACCAAAAGTTGTCGATTTACCTGATTTAAATAAAAAACCTATATCAAATCCAATACCACTGCCTTTATATGATTCATTTACGGGTAATTGATTTTGTAATATTTTAATATTAGCCCCAAAAGAGAACCATGGCAATATCCTCTGAGCAAAAGATATCATTAAAGCATCTTCACTAGTCTGCATCAAAGTTGTTTTAGCTCCCGCACTATTCCTGCCTTGGATATCAGTAACTCCGGCACTAACCCATGCAATCCCTAATCCAGCAGTAGGTGGCAATGGCGTTGCAAAGCTAAGACCTGATAGCCTCCTATCAAGTGACATACTTGAATATGAAAGCCCAACCTGTCTATTTGTTAAAAACGCTGCCCAAGCAGGATTATAAAAAGTAGCGAAACCATGATCTTTTTCTGCGGTGAATGCACCTCCCATTGCAATAGAACGAGCAGTGACACCAATTCTTAGAAAACTTCCAGATAGGCCTGCATAATCTTCAGCATATAAGAAGGACGCAATCATCAATTGTATATATATTAATTTTTTCATTTTACTACGATTAGTTTTGTCCAATTATCACCAGGTGATTGATTGATAGAACTAGAAAAATTCAGTCTAATAAAATAAACCCCATTTGCGACATGATTCCCTAATAAATCTCGGCCATCCCATTTTAATGCTCCATAATATGAATTTAGATCATATGTATTTGTATAAACCTTTTCCATTGCAAAATTGAAAATATCTAGTTTTACTTCGTTATTTGCTATATTCCCAATATGAAAACGAACATACCCATCACTATCTAACCGATTATGAGAAAATGGTGAAAAAGGATTTGGATAAGCATAAACCTCATCAGGATCATGATTCGCTTGATATATTTTCCAAGTACTTCCTTGGACATCGGGTGATAATGCAACACCATCAGGGGTACCGATCCATAACTTAGGTATTGTATCTCTATCATCTATTGAAACAGCATAAACAGTATTTGTTAATATTTGCTTTTGATTGAGCATGCTTTTTTCAATTGCAGGATTAAACCTTGCCCAATTTTCACCATCTAAACTTTTCCATAAGCCAGAAGAAGTTGCAGCAAAGACTAGCGAATCTTTCGCATTAATATTATAAACTCTTTCTCCAATAAGAGCTGTCTGCCATGAAATACCATCGTCTCTTGAATAACTCAAACCTTGCATCTCTCCTGATTCGCCAGTACTGACAGTAGCGGCCCATATAGTAGTTTGCCCTCTCCATACTTGCCTCGCCAAACCAACAACAAAATTCCCCGATATCCCGCTAGAAGGATATTTATAATGATTCCATTCAATACAACTTAGAATCTCATACTCATTTGGAGATATCTGTGTTATTTCTTCAATCAATATTCCTTTATTAATGCCATTCGCAGTACCAACCCAGACTCTGTTTCCATATGCCAAAACAGAGAAAGCCTTATGATTATGGTTACCACCATCAGCAGGATCGCGAGGATTTAGATAATAATTTTTTAAAACCGGGATCTCGTCTCCAGTTATTTTTGAAAGAGTATCAACAAAGGCGCTATCCTGACAAGTTGATAGCGCACTCTGCCAGTCCATAGGCATCGGTATGTTCTGAGGTTTTCTTAGGCTAATAGAAAGATCGTATCTACGTAGTCCGCCTGCCCAGCTTGCAACCCATAAATACTTTCCAGATAAAGACGCATCATATGTGACATTCGCTTGCGGAACAGTTACTGGAAGTTGCCAAAAATAGCCTTCTCCAAAGGGCACCTCTATGTCTGTATCTTTATCAATTGGCTGTGGTAAATATTTCCATTGAATTGCTTTAGTGACTTTTGTAATGCCAAAATCAATGGACTCACTGCTTAAAAACCCTTTGTCATATGCAGATATATAATTTATTGATTCAGGCACTATTAAAAGCTGAATCTGCCCAGCACCAAATTCTGATACAGATTGCACAGTAAAAAATAAAACTCTTGAAGAATTTCCATTGCTAATCTTTATGACTGTATTTGCTTGGATACTATCTAATAAAGTAATTCTATCTGTTTCATTCCCAGGGCTTACGATCATAAAACTTCCTGTATAACCTATTCCAGATTGATATTCACTGTCGAAACCAAAATAAACACCATTTGTAGTATCTGTACCCAAGCTATCCCAAAAAAAATCAAACACCATAACCTCTGTAGGTGCCGTATCATACCAAGATCTGGCATCGGACGCGAAAGCTAGACCAAGACCCATTGGAGTGTCATTGTCATCACCCGCAAATGCTACAACCAGCGAATCATTAGCCGCCGCAATAGCAGACACACCCCCTAGTGGAAGAATATTAGTAACTGCGCTCGGATTTGTAAAAATATCAACAATTGAGTCAGCTGTTGACTGATAAGTATATACTGATCTACCATCATGCATTGATAGTCCTCGACCAGTACCAAACCATGTTAATGAGTCACTCATTAAACGAATTTCTGCCACCACATTGCTGGTAAAACCATCATCAAAATAAGACACCTCACCATCGCCAGTAGATTTAAGACTAAACCTTTGAGGGGATATAGGCTGGCCATTTATAAAAGCCAAACATATTAAGGATAGTAATATATTATTGAATAATAACTTCATGAGTAGCTGTTAAACTATATTCATCCTCATTATCTTGCGCAATAAACTCCCAACGAAATGTCCCAGTTTTTGTTTGATATTCTGGGTCAGTATTGCCACTGCCAAAAACTGGTATTTTAAAACTATATGTCCCATCTCCTGAATCAAGATCAC
>Ga0208277_1000781_pt1 | contig 18733 bp, 11 predicted proteins | sample ETNtaG_5_FD_185782 | JGI IMG/M metagenome (GOLD analysis project Ga0208277, IMG submission 185782) | Marine microbial and viral communities from oxygen minimum zone, Eastern Pacific Ocean - ETNP201406SV205 (SPAdes) (version 2) | ecosystem: Environmental > Aquatic > Marine > Oceanic ...
TTTTATTTATTGCTTTTGGAATACTTATTTTAATTTTAGGACTATTTTTTAAAATAGTGCCCATCTTAAGTGCTTTCTGGGGTGTATTTGTAGGTGCTTTTATTCCGTTGCTTATTATGGGATCTCTGTGGTTGGTTACCAAGAGACAAGGAATGGGATATGGAGATATTCAATTAGGGTTCCTGCTTGGAGCTTGGTTAGGACCAATGAGAATGGCCATTACTCTTTTTATTGCATCAAGTTTAAGTTTATTGATCTGGATAATTACTTCACTTTTTAAAGGATTTAATAAGGATAGAGCAATGCCAATGGCACCTTTTCTATCTATTTCCGGTGTTTTGACATTTATAGGTAGTTTTTATTACCCAAATTTTTTTCAATTATTAGTTTTTAAATAGAGGATATAATGATTAAAAATACTTTCAAATCTATATTGCTTTTTCTAGTTTCAAACCTTTTAGCAGTAGAAGGCTCAAATATAATAAAACACAATGGATTTGAAATGTCTGTTTCTGGAGTTAATGATCAAATATATTTTGATATTCCAGAATATGAACTAAATCAAGTTTCTCAGGATGGAATACAATATCTAAAACCTGAAATTAATGGAGCTGGAACCGTTGCAGAACCTGGAGAACCATTTTTACCAACGATCACAACATTTTATGCAATTGAACCAGGGAAAAATTATAGTGCCTCAATTGAAATTTTAGAAAGTGAAACTTTAGAAAATATAGATGTACTTCCTTTTGATACATGGGAAAATGATCCTATAAATAATTTTGTAAAAGGTCCTTCATATAATCAAGCAGGATCCTTTCCAGAAAATATTATAGAAATTTCTGATCCTATTATCATGCGAGGTTTAGCTATGGTTCAAGTCTCTTTAACGCCTTTTCAATACAATCCAATTACTAAAAACTTAACAATTATACAAAATGCTGAAATTAATTTAATTGAAACAGAGACTATTAATGTACCTTTTATTCCTTCTAAACGTTCAAGAGCATTCGAACCTTTATATGAGTCAATGGCAGTTAATTATAGTACACTTAGTAGAGATAATATTGAATACCAGCGTCCTGCAATTTTATATGTTTTGCCAAATAACATTGGAAATTTATTTAGTACAATAGAATCTCTGATGGAATGGAAAAAACGTGTAGGCTATGACGTCTCATTTGTTTCATCATCTAGTATTGTAAATAATAGAAATAATTTAAAAGATTATATTGAGGAGGCCTACGAAACATGGGATAATCCACCAGTATATGTAACAATCGTTGGAGATGCTTCAGGAAGTTATGATATTCCAGCATGGAGTGATAATTGGAGCGGATATAATGGTGACACTGATCATCCATACACAACTCTTGAAGGTGATGATCAATATCCAGAGGTATTTATTGGAAGAATCTCATTCTCTACGAGCTCTCACTTGCAAACAATTGTTAGTAAGACTCTTAATTATGAATCTAACCCTTATATGAATGAAAATTGGTTCCAAAGAGCTTGTTTGGTAGGTGATCCAAATACTTCAGGAATTTCATGCGTTATCTCGAATGAAAATATAAATGAAATGCTTGATATTGCAGGCTTTGAAGAAGTCAATACCGTATACGAAGGATCTTTTCCTAGTCAAATGACATCGGGTATCTCTGAAGGGGTATCATTTTTTAATTATCGAGGATATTATGGTGTGAGTGGTTTTGGAGGAAGTGACGTCAATAATACATCAAACGGGTTCATGCTCCCTGTTGCTACAGTGATTACTTGTGGAACAGGTTCATATGCTAGCGGTGAATCTCTTACGGAAGAATTTATTAGAGCTGGAACTTCATCAAATCCAAAAGGCTCCGTTGCATGTATTGGTACAGCAACATTAGGAACTCATACTATGTTTAACAATATAGTTGATATGGGTTTTTATTACGGTACTTTGATTGAAGATATAGAAAGCGCAGGAGGTGCGCTGATGTATGGTAAAATGATGTTGTATAAAAATTATCCATCAAATCCGAATAACTATTGTCATATTTTTACAGCTTGGAATAATCTTATGGGTGAGGCCTCTCTTCAAATGTGGACAAGCTATCCAGAGATGACAAGCGTACTACATCCTTTTGCTGTTTCAGTAGGATCAAATTACATAGATATCGTAGTAGATAAAGAATCAGGATCCGTTGAAGATGCTTGGGTCACAATATACATGGGTGATGAAATATTTGAATCTGGGTATACAAATTCTGAAGGGTTTATCCGATTGCCAATAAACTCAACTCAAATAGGTGAAGTTCTGCTCACTGTGACGAAAAGAAATCATTACCCCTATCAAAGTTCATTTCAAATTTATGATCCTGGTGTATCAATTAACTTAGCTGAAACGCCTTTTGTAATAGATGATGATGAATTTGGTAATTCTATTGGTAATGGTGACATGATTGCGAACGGAGGAGAAACAATTGAACTATCTGTTAATGTTACTAATTATGGAAGTGAGGATGCGTCTAATATTATTGCAATAGTGAGTTCTGAAAGTTCAAATCTTGAAATTCAAACCTCAGAAATCAATATTGGAGATATTGCCTCTGGTGAAACTGTTGCATCAAATGACCCCTTTATCATTACTTTACTAGATGGACTATCTGAGGGAGCAGATTTAGAATTAATGATTAATTTCTCTGATGATGAAAATAGTGAGTATACTGGTTGGTTAGATATTGCTGTTTCAGGAAGTCATTTAAGAGCTTCCAGTATCGATGTTTTAGAATCTAATGATAATATTTTAGAACCTGGTGAAACTTCGTATATTAAAATTAATCTAGATAATATTGGAAGTTCTGATGCAAATAATATTCAGGGTACTATTACATGCGCATCTCCTTTTATTGAAATTTTAGATGATAGCGGAAGTTGGACTTCTGTGATCAATGGAGGATCCTCGTTTAATGGAGATGATTATTTTGAATTATCAGCTCTTGAGGAGACAATTCCAGGTGCTATTGCTCATTTAATTGTTAATGTTGAAACTGAAAATGGTTATCAGTCAAACTCAATTGTTGAAATTCAAATTGGTGAAGCCGATGTCAACGATCCTGTTGGTCCAGACTCCTATGGTTACTATATATATGATAATCAAGACTTAGATTATATCCTAGCCCCAACATATAATTGGATTGAAATTGATGATAGGGAAGGAGGTCCTGGTTCACATTTAAGCTCTCTTTCAGATAGTGGTAATAACCAAGATGATGTTGAGACTATAGATCTTCCATTTAATTTTAGATTTTATGGACAAGAATATAATCAAATAAGTATATCGTCAAATGGTTGGATTGCTATGGGAGAATCTGAACTAGAATCCTTTAGAAATTATGAATTACCTGGTGTGGGTGGTCCCTCAAAAATGATAGCAGTCTTCTGGGATGATTTAAAAACCTCAAATGGTGGTCGAGTATATACATGGTATGATCAAAGTGAAAAAAAGTTTTATGTAGAATGGTCTGGAGTAAGAACATATCAAAATAATACACCTGAAACATTTCAAGCTATTTTATTAGATCCAGATTATTATGTAACCCCTACCGGTGATGGTGATATTATTTTACAATATAAAGAATTTAATAATGATTCATATGGTGCTTATAGTTGGGATCAAATTCATGGTAATTATTGTACAGTTGGGATAGAAGATCATACAATGGAAAGAGGCTTGCAATATACCTTTAATGATACTTATCACAATGCAGCAATGGAGCTGGGAGATGAAACAGCATTGCTGATTACAACTAGAGGTAGTGATTTGCGTTTAGATGGAGATCTGAATTATGATGAAAAAGTTGATATTTATGATTTAATGTTACTTGCTGATTATAATCTAGGAATAGAAGGCCAGGTAAATCCTTTTTTTGGTGATATAAATGAGGATGGTATGGTAAATGTAATGGATTTAATTTCTCTAATTGGCTCGATTATGGGCTATGATATATAATTAACTAAATTTAATAATATTATATTATGATCATGCCTTTATTAGTATTAGGCATACTAATTATTTTGTTAGTTACTTTTGGAATAATTGAATTCCAAATTCATTTGCAATCTTTAAATAATATTCCCTTAAGAATACATGTTAATGGAACCAGAGGAAAATCAAGTGTAACCAGATTAATCGCTGCGGGGCTTAGGGAAGCTGGAATTAAAACATATGCAAAGGTAACCGGTACATCACCAAGGGTAATAGATAATAAAGGTATTGATCGCATAATTCATAGATTGAGGTTACCATCAATTGGAGAACAAGTTCGATTAATGAGGTTTTTTGCAAAAGAAAAACCTTCAGCAGTTGTTATGGAATGCATGGCTGTCCAGCCGCAGTATCAGTGGATTGCAGAACATCAAATGATTAAAGCACATATTGGAGTTATAACAAATGTTCGACCTGACCATTTAGAAGAGATGGGACCAACTGAAAATGATGTTGCAATGTCTCTCTGTAATACAGTTCCTATTAATTCAACATTAATAACTGGAGAAAGTGATAAGCCTGAAATATTAAAAAAGGTTGCCAAAAATAATAATACAGCCTTTATAAAATCAGATGAAAAATCTATAAAAAAAGAAGAGCTCAATCGATTTACGTATATTGAACACCCCTCTAATATTGCAGTCGCTCTAGATGCATGTAAATTAGCAGGAGTTAAAAGATCTATTGCGCTAGATGGCATGCAAAAAGTAAGGCCAGATTCAGGTGCTTTAATTTTTTGGGAATTATTTAAAGAAAATAAAATGATAAAGTTTGTTAATGGAATGGCTGCGAATGACCCGGTTTCAACTTTGCAGATATGGTATCAAATTTCAGAGCGTTTTCAAACACAAACACATACGTGTATTTTTTTTAATTCAAGAGATGATCGTCCAGATAGAACGAGGCAAATGATTGAATTAACAATGAACGATATTAAACCGAATTATTTTATAATTCGGGGTGATAAAGTTGATCAGCTAATAAAAAAAGAGAAAGTGAATTCTCCTAAAACAGATATTGAAATCATTCCTTTAAATTTAAAATATGAATTAGTAGTTGAAAAAATATTAGAATTACCAAAAAACACTCTAGTATTTGCAATTGGTAATCAAGTAGGTGCTGGGCAGTCTATTCTCGAAAAAATATCAGCTTTTAGAACGAATGATTGAGATAAGTATTGGACTTGGTATAGTTTTAAGTTTAGTGCTCTCTGAATCTTTAGGAGTTACTGCAGGAGGTATAATTGTACCAGGCTATATATCCTTGTACTTACATCAACCAATCCAAGTAGTTATTACTCTATTAGTTGCAATTATAGTTTGGGGTATTATTCAAGGATTAGGGAAAATTATATTTTTATATGGAAAGAGGAGAATAGTGCTTGCTTTAATTCTTGGATTCTTTTTTGGCTACATTACAAGAAACTTTTTATATGTAAATGAAGATTTTGGTTCATTGGCAGTGATTGGAAATATTATTCCAGGTTTAATTGCAAATTGGATGGATCGTCAGGGTGTTACTCGTACAATATCTGTGATTATATTGACGTCTGTTTTAGTTAAGTTAATAATAATGCTATTGTTTGGGGGTCAATTGTTTGAATAATTATCAAAAAAAACCATTTATCCCAATAATACAAAAAACATCGACTTTAGTTATTTTGTCATTGTTATCTTTAATTTGTTTTATTGTATCAATCAATTTCAAAACTATTGAAGTCTCAGCTTCTCATGATTTTAAAATTAAAGCTGCAAATTTAATGCTAAAATCTTTGAAAACTTTAAAAGATTATAGACTTGAGAATAGTGTTTTTATTGACATAGAAAATGATCCAAATGAGACCGGATTAATTGGTGTCCCTTACAGTCTTATCACAACTGATGAAGGAGATCTAGATGCAAAATTAACAACTTTAGATCCAAATTTTTCTGCTGTTATGGTTGATTTAATGTATGGTATAAAACTTAAAAAAAATGATACTATTGCTGTGATGATAACAGGTTCTATGCCTGGTGCAAATATTGCTGTTTTATCAGCATGTAAAGCGATGGGAATTTATCCTATAATTATTTCAAGTTTAGGAGCTTCTCAATGGGGAGCTAATCAGGCAGATTTTACTTGGTTAGATATGGAAGCTATATTATATAAAAATGATTTAATCCCTTCTCGGAGTATAGCTGCTTCAATTGGAGGTAGAAATGATATGGGTAGGTTGCTTTCACCTGCTGGCAGAAAAATATTAACAGATAATATAGTTAAACATAATGTATTACAGATAAATGAAAAAAGATTAGCAGATAACATAAGAGAACGATTAAAAATATACTCATCATATGTTCCTTTAAAACAGTATAGCGCTGTAGTAAATATAGGAGGAGGGGTTGCAAGTCTTGGAACAAGTTTTAATCAAAGATTGCTACCACCTGGTATTGTTAAAAGATCTGATATTATTGAAATCGGAAAAAATGATGGTATTGAAGGAGCATTCTCAAAATTAATTAAATTAAATATTACCGGTTTACATATTTTAAACATAAAGTCTCTTATTGAAAATTATGATTTGCCATTCGCTCCCATTCCTAATCCAAAAATAGGAACAGGTCGTTTATATATCGAAGAAAGGTATAATTTACCTGTAGTTGCATTATGTCTAATAATAATTAGTGGAGCGGTACTCTATGTTGGGTATCAAAGTAAAAAACAAATAAAAGAACATTTAATTAAATATGAACCTGACAACTTATTATAAAAAATATATATTAATCCTAATCTTTTTACCATCATTACTTCCAGGTAAACTTTTAAAACCAGTAATGAATGGTGAAGAGAAAGAAATTTTAATTATTAATAAAAAACGGAGATTATACTTTCCAATTAAATCAGATCCTCTAGAATATAAAATTGAGGGTCCGATGAGATTAGAATTCATATCAAGATATCCGGTTTTGAAAAAAAAACAAAATAAAAGCATATCTTACAGCTATAAAATAGTGATAGATCAAAAAGATACTGTGACTGTAAATCATCGCTTCAAAGTTCAAAAAACAATTAAATCAATCCAGCATCCAAAACACAAATACACCTATAGTGGGAATTATTTTATTAACCTTGAAAAAGGTAAGCACACACTAAAATTATTGGAAAATAAAAAACAAAAATATCCAGTTCTTATGCGACTTATATCGAAAGAATTTGAGTCATTAGGTAAAAATAAAAAAATAATAAAGCCTACGATAGCAAAAAATTCAATTAAATTGAAATCTAATGATAAAGAATTGACCTATTATGAGTGCAGTTCAAAATTACCTATTGAAATCAAAGTAAAGAAAAATAAAACATTCAGAATACTTAGCAGACTTGAATTTTCTGAATCAATGGGCCCAGAAGAATCCTATAGGATTCGAATAAAAGAAAATAACAAAGTTGTTGGAACTTATTACTTTAGCACAGAGCGTTCGCCAAGTACTCTAATTAAAGGTCATTTAGATAAAGTTCCTGGTAAATGGAGATCTTGTGAAATCCCGCCTGCAAAAAAGGATCAGACTTATCTTATTGAAATTGCTGATAGGGATAAAGTTGTTTTTACTCGTTTTATGTTATACTAATGGTTTTTTTAAGAACAATATATTTTAAAATGATTTTAATGTCACTTACTTTTGGGAAAACACCAATTGAATACGGATTTTCATTTTCAAGTGGGTATGATGATAATGTGATGCGTTTATCACTTAAAGAAGTTTCAGAAGTATCAAGCAACCCTGATATAATGGGCGGGGCAAAAAAACTTGATAGTTTTACTTCTAAACTAGGCTTATTCAGCAAAAAATCTTTGTGGCAATTGGGTAAAAAAGAGTTGGTATTGAAAGGAAACATTCATTGGGCTGATTATTACCATAGCCAATATAAAAAATATTGGTCTGGTGGATTGGATATTATTTATAAATGGGGATCTTATAAAAATGTAAAATACACACTAAGACATTTAGATGACTTTTATTTGAGACATTATATTAATCGTGATATAAGTAATACGGAAGCATCCCCATGTCTTTTTTCAGATCAAAATCAAAAAATAACAATAACGTATTTAGTTCATAAACCATATTGGGCTAATTTATCGATAGGGTATTTACAGAGATATTATAAAATACCCTTCACAGAGTTTGATCTTGATATTATTTACTTTAAATCAAAAATTAGTAGAAAAATAAAAAACATTGGTTCAATATCTTTTCAAATTGAAAACGGTTTTGCCAAAAGCGAGTCTCACTTAAGGGAGTATAGACCAAGCAGTTTTAATAGGTCATATGAAATGATGGAGTGGTTCTTGCCATTAGCTATAAGGCCAAAAAATATTTTTTTTAAGGAATTTGGACTATCAATTAGACAAGAGAATAGAAGGTATATGGCAGAAGAACTCAATGATCCGCTTCATTCAGGTCGTGATCACTTAGACACAAAATATGATATTTGGTTTAAAAAGAAAATAAATGAAACGGTTTCAGCTACACTATCAAATCGATTTAGGACTCGTAAAACAAATTCAAAATATGATTGGGTTAGTGATTTGAAAAGTTTTGATCAATTTCAAGTTTGGATAAAAATAGAATGGGAATTCGTATATGATAAATATTAAAAATATATCTTTAATTTTAACTGTTCTAACTTTTTTTAGTGGTTGCATTGAACCCGACGCAGAAGACCTTTGGTCTGTATCAGTTGACAATATTTTAGTCACAGAAGGTTTTGCTAGGGATGTGGATATTTATGATAATTTTGCTATAGTGGCATCAGGTCAGTCAGGAATACAAATTTGGGATTTATCTAGCCTGGTTAGATTAAGTAATTTTACAGGTTATTATGAGGGTGGTAGTTTTCTTGAGTTTGATGATATAAACTTGGTTGGTGTAGATACATTGAATAAATTGATTTTTTCTTCTGAGTCAAATAAAGATGTTAAAATTTTTCATTATGATGGGCAAGATACCATACTTTATAGAAACACTATAATGAGTGCAAAGACAAAAGAATTTATTTCATTTTCAAATATGAAAGATGAATTCTACATGTTCTCTGCAGATAATGATGACGGCATTAAGTGGCATAGATATGATTTAGACTCTACTAGTGCCTTTGGTATAGATTTTGTGGAGTGGACACCATTTGGAGGAAATGAAATTTATACACCAGGTAAACCAGAGGGTATAGATTCTGATGGGGGAAGTCTTATTGCTCTTGCAGTGGATCAAATGGGTGTTGAACTATATTCTATTGATTCTCTAGGTGCAAACCCTATTTTATTGGGTCGTATTGGAACAGAAGGCAATGCAGAAAAGGTCGCCTTGGTTTCTGAAGGAATTTTTGCTTCATGTGATGATGCAGGAGCTTATTATATCCCAATAGATAATTTCACTGAAGAAAAAAATGAAGTATTTAGGTTTGCTTCTGAATTTACAGTTGATCATATAGCTATAAATAATGGCAACAACATTGCTGCTTTATCTTTAGGATCTAAAGGTATTGCTCTTTACGATATTACAGATCCTAAAAATCCCATTGAGCGTGGATTATTTTCCATTGGTTATACTTATAGTTCTGTATTCTGGGATGATAATCTAGTAGTGTGTTCAAGAGAAGGGTTGCAAATAATTTCAATTTATCAATAAAAAAAATATGTTATTAAGGAAAATAATGAAAAAAATCTTACTAAGTTTATCAATTATTGGAACGTTGTTTTCAACTGACTTTGACTCAGGTGATGGAGCTCCAATTAGACAAGGAGTTCATGTAGAATGGTATCGTACGGTATCGCCAGGAAATTCTGGTGAAACTATATTTGTGTGGTCAGATACTAGATATGGTATGAGGAATATTTTTGCTCATAAAATAAATCAAAGTGGTGAATTATTATGGGGTGAGACTGGAGCAGTTGTTACAAATCTTCCAGGACGTCAAGAAGATCCAGTCTCTATAACAGATGGAGATGGCGGTGTATTTATTGCTTGGGTTGATTATCGTTTTGATGCACAAGGCGATATTTTTATTCAACATTTAGATAATAGTGGAAATATTTTACTAGATCCGAATGGTGTAGCTTTATCGCAAGTACAAGGTAAACAAATAACCATAAATATGTGTACAGATAGTTTAGGTGGTGTATTTGTCACATGGCAGGATAAGCGTGGAGGAATCGATGATGATATTTATGGTACACACGTATCCTCAGATCATCAGATTATTAATCCTGGATCAGGAGTCCCAATTGTTGTTGAAGGCGGTAATCAAAATGCAAAATCAATAGAATATGCAGGAAACAATGAAGCTTTTATAGCATGGGCTGATTTTAGAGAAGGCGCAAATGCTGATGTCTATGGGCAAAGGTTAGATGTAGGGATGGATATCTTTTTTGCTGAAAACGGATTTCAAATAGCTGGAAGCGAAGAGCAAGAATTAAAGCCGAGAGTAACCTATATTAATGATAATAAATCTTTTATTGTATGGAAACAAGGAGATGAAAATTCTAAATTATTTTATCAATTTATAGATAGCAATGGTTTAATTTTTTCTGAAGACAGGTCTATTTCTGAAAATAATGCTATTCAAACTGCTCCTCGTGTTAAAAGAAGTTCAAATGGAAATATATTTGTTAATTGGAAAGATCTAAGAAATGATCCAATTGATGGTGATCAATATTTTCAGAAAATTGATGAGAATGGGGAAGTTCAATGGGGAGATGGAGTTAGGCTTGATCTATCAGAAGATATTGATTTTAGCGCTCGCTTTTCACCAGGAGGTAATGGAGATGTTAATGTTATCTGGGAAAGAGGAACGTTTCCTGAAGTAGATATTTTATTTCAAAATATTAATTCCAATGGAGAACTATCGGTTGAAAATTCACTTTTTATCTCAAACTCTAATGGTTATCAATTTGCGCCTATACTTAATGGTAATACTGAAGAAGGTTTGCATGCTATTTATGCTGATCAAGGTAATGGAAGTATAAATTTAATGGTACAGTCAATAAACTCTAATTTCGAACCAGATTGGGATAATCAAGGGATTCAAGCGATGCTAGGCTTAGATGGAGATGTCAATTATACCAATCATTTTAAATTAGATAATCAAGATTTTTTATTGTTATGGGAAGATAACAGATCATCAAAAAAAATATTTGGTTCTCGAATTACAAACTCTGAGGTTATTTATCCTAACGGGAAAAAATTAACTTTTGGAGATAATTCATCATCTGAGACTGATTTTTCTACTCCTCAAATATTAAAAACAGAGTCCTATGTTTTTACAGCGACTTTTGATGGATCTTCATCACCTAAATTTATTAGAATAAATAAATTTGACTTTGATTTAAACAATATATGGGCAGATTCGGGAGTTGCCCTTAATCCTGTTTTTGATATGAGGAATGCAAAATTAATTAATACCGAAGATGGTATTGGTTGCTTCTGGTCTGAAAGCCGAGGTTTTAATTATGATATCTATTATCAGAAACTGACTAACAATGGGGAATTAAGCCTAGAGACAGGAGGAGTAGAAATTATAACCTCTAATGGAGATGATTATATAATGGATATAGTCAACACTCCAGATGGTAATTTTATGATTTTTTGGATGGAGGATGCATGGCCTGCCGCAAAATTAATGTATACAAAAATAGATGTTGATGGAAATACAGAGATAGGATGGAATCCTAATGGAAATAGTTTAAGTAATAGTTCATTTGATTCTAGAAATTTAGAATTAAGAGAAATAAATGATGGATCCGGAATTTTAGCTATTTGGATACAAGATGGTAATTTTTCTGATATTTTTACTCAAAAAATTGATTGGGATGGAAATATTATTTGGGAAGAGGGCGGTGTCCCAATTACTGAAAATGATAATGATCAGGTGAACATAGCATTTGATTTAAATGAGTCAGGAACTAAAGCCTTAATTGCATGGGAGGATTATCAAAACGGTGTTGACTTTAATATCTTTGGTAAAGTTATTGATTTAACTAATGGACAATCTCTTGAAAGTTTTATTCAATTTACTAATGATACTACAAATCAGTATAGCCCAGTAGTAAAATCTATCCAAGATGATGAATTCATGATTGTTTGGGAGGATGAAAGAGGGTACTACAATGATGACCCTTTATTAATAAATGGTGTTGATTTGTATGGTTCAGGCTATATCATGAATCATGGTTTGACAACTGATGTTAATGGCATACCAATTTGTATAGCATACCATAAACAACAAAGTATAAATATTGAAAAGCATAATGATGAAGAGTATTTTCTGGATTGGATTGATTATAGAAGTTCAGGAAAGGCGGATCTAGCAAATTATTATGGTAAAACACTTCTAAAAGCTGAGTTATTATCAAGTAGCCCTTCATGCTCAGATTGTATATCTCCTTTGGAATTTTCATTAAAGCCAGCATATCCAAATCCATTTAATGGATATGTTACGTTTGAATTCTCAATCCCTAGAAATGAATCCATAGTTTTTAAAGTATTTGACCTTAATGGTAAGATAGTAACAGAAAAAATGATTCTTCCAGGTTTAGCTGGGAATTATAAAATAAAGTGGGATGGTAAAGATATGAATGGTCGAAGAAAATCAAGCGGAATTTACTTTTATCAATTTATTTCAAATAACATAATAAGTGAAGGTAAGATAACTTACTTAAAGTAATTTATGAAATATATATTATTGTTTTTGTCATTTAATCTTCTATCCAGTCAGTCCCTAGACGAACGATATCATACTACTGAAGAATTATACAGTTACCTAGATTCACTCAATCAACTTGAATCTATTCAAAATTTCTTTCATCTAGATACTATCGGATATTCTACTCAGGAAAATATCCCTATTATTGGAGTACGAATATCAGATAATGCAGCTATAAAAGAAGACGAGCCGAGAGTTCTTTTTATTGGTCAAGTGCATGCAGAAGAGATTTTAGGTGTTGAAATTATTGTGTCTCTCATTGATAAACTTCTTTTTCCAGATGCTAATTCCTATACGCATATTAATATTCTAAAAGAATATCTTGATATTTGGTTGATACCAACTGCGAACCCTGAGGGTCTGAATGTGGTCCATGAAGGTTTAGATTTTAGTTTTAGAAAGAACAAAAGAGATTTATCATCTTCAGGACCTTATCCAAATGGAATCTTTGATTTTGATCCTTCAATCGGAAATGATATCGATGGAGTAGACTTGAATAGAAACTTTGATTTTAATTGGGCATTTGGAGATACTTTCTTAGAACCTGATAATTCAGATTATGCTTCACATTATGATTACTACAAAGGAGAACAAGCATTTTCAGAAAGTGAGTCAATTGCTATAAGAGACCTCGCTCTTGATAACGATTTTACTTTTTCAATTGTATGGCACAGTTCTAGATCAGGTAATTTATCTGAGAAGGTATTTTCATCTTGGAAATGGGAAGAAGAAAAAGAATCTCCTGATTTAAACATTATAAAACCTATTGCAGATCAATTTGCAAGTTTAATTGATACAGAAGATGGGACAAGTACATATTTATCAGTTTTTAGTGGTTCTCGAAATGGTAAATTACATGATTGGTTCTATCATGAAACAGGTTGTATCCAGTATCTTGTAGAATGTGGTACAGCGAATTTGCAGCCAGATAGCATACTTATTGAAAATACAATTGAACGTAATCTTCCAGCCATGTTTTATTTAATGGATAGAACTATTGGGTATTATGCAGATGCATCTCAATTAACAGGGAGAGTGTTTGATGCTAACACTAATGAGCCTATTCAAAACGCTGTAGTTGAAATTATGGAACATTCAGGTTCTGTTTTAAAACCTCGTTTAACAAATGAATTTGGTCGTTATAGAAGAATATTAGATGTAGGAACCTATAATATGCATGTTAAGGCAAAAGGTTATGACACTCAAATACTAACTTTAGTAGCAAATAATAGCGCTATAACAAATCAAGATATCTTTTTAGAAAAATCAGATTTATTCAACTTAAGTTTTGAACTTTTAAATGACACTTATGATCAGCAAAATTTTTCAGGTTCTATCACAGATATTTTTGATAAATCCATGATTGAAATTTCATCGGGACAAAATAATTTTGAACTGCCTAGAGGTACATACAAGATAGAATTTTATTCAAATTCTCAAATAATGCCCTGGAGTAAAAATATAACTATAAATACAGACGTAAATTTCAAAATACCATATCAAAATAGTAATAGCATAAATTTAAATAACTTTGAAAGTTGGCAAACGATAAATGGTTCATGGGTTCATACAGATTCAACTATACGTTCACAGATATCTTCTTATTACGAAAACAGTGATACAACAACCATTTCAAATTGGATGGAGTCTAATACTTTTAACGTTTCAGGTTCTAATCGTATTACTGTTCAACTTAAACACAAATTTGAAACTGAATGGGATCATGATTTGGTTATTATTTCAATATTAAATGGTGAAGATAGTTTGTTAAATACGGTTTCATGGAGCGGGCATGAATGGAATGAATATCAAACCAGCTTATTGTCAGCTACATCAATTGAGGGTTTCACTGATATTAAAATTAGACTTGACTTTAGGCCAGATCAATCTGTCAATTATAGAGGGTGGGTTATTAAAGATATAGAAGTACATTCAATATTTGATAATTTTCTTAAGGTTAAAGAAAATAAAGAAACTTATATTCCAAAAATTCCACTTAAAATAAATAATATATATCCTAACCCTTCTAATGGAAACCTTCGAATGTCAATTTCGGGTCTCGAGGCGAAAGAATTCAAAATTAAAATTTTTAATATTTTAGGTCAAGAGATAGAATCTTTATCTTTTAATGAAATGATAAAAGGAAAACAATTTTTTGATTTAAACCTTAATAATCTTGGTGGAATTCCTTCTGGATCAGGTATGATCTTTATAAGATTAGAAACAAAAAAAGAACAGGTCGTAAAAAAATGCATTATTATAAAAAATTAATACTAATTACCATTATTTCTTCATTTTTATTATCTGAAGAAGCCCAATTTAGAGGTAAAAATAAAGATCAGTTAATCGGTTCTGCTGTACCTATTTCGTTTGTTAATATGATTACAAGCAACTACGAAATACTTCCATCTCAATTAAATCCTCAAAGAGGCAGTTTTTTAATTATCTGTCCTGATGGAATTGCACAATACATGGGAGATTTTTCATCTTTTAAAAAATCACAAGGATTTGATGTTGAGATTGTAACCTTATCTGATGCAGGTTCAACAGCAGAAAATATTAAATCAATGATTGGTGATAAATTAATTGAAGATCCTATGCTAGAGTATGTTTTGCTAATTGGAGATGTTGATGGATTTGCAGCTTTTCCTTCTTTCTATTACGGGCCAGAAAATGATGTTACAGATCAAAAATTCACTCATTTAACCGGAGATGATAATATACCCGATGTTTTCATTGGTCGTCTATCAATTGATTCATTATCAGATCTAGCAGTTATAATGGCTAAAACAATTCAATATGCCCGTGATCCTCTAGCTTATGACTCAGACTGGCTTGGAAAAGGCCTTGTAGTAGCAGGTAACTATGCAAATACTTACCCTATTCCAATTACTCCTAAATGGACATCCTATTGGCTAAGGGATGAACTTCTTTCTTATGGATATGATCAAGTTGATACAGTTTTTTATCCACCCATACAGCAAGGGGCATCTTACATAATTCCGTCGATTGATAATGGTGTTGGTATAGTAAATTACAGAGGTTGGGGCGATGCAAATGGTTGGCATTATCCTGAATTTCATGTCGATGATGTGAATGACTTAAATAATGGGTGGCTGACACCAGTTTTTATGAGTTATGTTTGTAATTCTAATGATTTTGCAAATAATGTTGATCCATGTCTAGCGGAAGCAATTATTCGAGGAGGTACACCGAATGTTCCGAAAGGTGGTGTTGCATTTATTGGCCCTTCAGATCTTCATACAAGTACTAAATATAATAATGTAATCAATGCTTACATGTATGATGCTATGTTAAATAATGGTGTTGTTGAGCTTGGACCAGCTATGCAAGCTGGACAATCTGGGTTAATTAAAGAATTTCCTGCTCAGAATGGAATAGGAGAAGCTCAAGAGTTTTATGCACATGTATATAATATACTCGGTGATCCGTCACTTGCAGTCTATGTAAATACCCCTAACCAATTTGTTTTAGAGGTTGATGATATTTATTCAAATGATGGAATTATTGATATTATAGTTAAAGATATAAATGGAGTTTTACAGAATAGTGTTATTATTAGTATCATGAGCAATGACGAAATCTTATCTAAGGGTATAACTGATGTTAACGGTAGACTTATATATAGATTAGAAGATAGTAGTTTATCTGAAATTAAAATTTATGCAAATAAGAGTGGGTTCGTTCAGGGTTTAGAAATTGTAGATGTTCAATTTTTAGATTCTAATATCTCAATTTCAAGTTTGACTATTACAGACCAAATTAATAATCAAATTCCGGTATTGGGAGAGCCATTTAGTTTATCGATGAGCTTAATAAATAATACTAATAGCTCTTCAGAGGAAATTAATGGTCAAATTATATTTTCTGAAAATGTTGAACCTAATTATTTTGATATTCAGATACCTCCATTGGAACCAGGTGAATTATTTAGTTTAAGTGATTTAGAGATGACAGTTTATGGTTTTGATTTTGCCAATTCAATTATTGGCAATTTAAATGATTCTGAAGGCAATAATATTCTTAAAGTTAATATTAATTGCGTAAGTCCATTCTTTATTTCTACTTTTGCAAATGATGGATTACCAAATTCTTTATTTGAGCCTTCCCTTGAGGTCTCTAATTACTCTAAAGGAAATTATTCAGATTTATACATTAAACTATCTTTGATTTCAGATGGCGGTAGTATCATTGAAAATAACAATTATGACCTTCTTTCATCATTTTCATCATTCAATACTTCTATGGAAACTTTAAATTACTCTGTTGAGTTTGATAATATATCCTATGGAAGTACTGTAACATTTTTAATTGAATTTCAAAAAAATAATCGCACAATTTATTCCTCTGAATTACCCTTGCATTTGAAACCGATTAACGAAAATTTCCCTGTCTCACCTAATAATTACGGATACTGGGCTTACGATAATATGGATCTAGATTTCTCTCAGGCACCAGTTTTTAATTGGATTGAGTTAGACCCTGATTATGGTGGGAGCAATGATAATCATTATGAATTAGATGATGACGATCACGTAGATATAGAATTGCCGTTTATTTTTAAGTATCATGGTATTGACTATGAGCAAATTACTATAAGTTCAAATGGATGGACATCTTTCGTTCCATGTGACATAGATTATTTTTGGAATATGTCTATCCCTATGTATATGGGACCAAAATCAATGCTTGCCCCTTTTTCTGATGACTTAGAGACAATTGACATTGATGGTGATGGTATTATCGATAAATGGATAAATGTATTTACTCGGTTTGATGAATTGGATGGAAAATTTATCATAGAATGGTCTAGGGCTTTAAATGGTTATGATGAAACAACAGAAGAAACATTTCAAGTAATCCTTTATAATCAGAATTCTATGCCAACAGAAACCGAAGACGGTGTAATTGATTTTCAATATTTAGAGATAGAAGATGTTGATGTCACAAAAAATTATTCAACAGTAGGTATTGAAGCACCTCTAAAAAATTATGGGCTTCAATATGCTTTTAATAATGTTTATGCTTCTGGTGCTGCACCATTAGAGGATGGACGTGCCATTAGATTTTCAACAAGTTCACCAGATAATTATATTTCGGAACTTTCTCTAAATGATAATATAAATCCTCAAGGGTTTGAAATTGAAAATGCATATCCTAATCCATTTAATCCATTAGTCAATATTGAAATCAATATATACAATTCAAAATCATTCTTAATTAAAGTCTATGATATAATGGGTAGGGAAATTAATGTTATAAGAAATGGACTAATGACTCCGGGTAAATATAAATTAACTTGGAACGGTACAAACAGTATTGGTAATCCAGTATCTTCAGGTACATACTTTATTGTAATTCAGGCTGATCAAAAAAAGGAAGTTAAAAAATTATTATTTTTAAAATAGAAAAAGAAAAGACATGGAAAAAAAAGATATAAAAATTTACTCAACTAGCTGGTGTCCATCATGTGACTATGCAAAACGATTTTTTAAAGATAAAGGTTTATCATATGAAGAAATTAATATCGAAGATAAAGGATGGAGTCGAGAAGATTTATTTAAAATAACAGGTGGGCGTACGGTTCCTCAAATTGTTATAGGTAGTGAAAATATTGGCGGTTATGATGATCTTATGAAATTAAACAGTGAAAAAAAATTAAATATCTAAAAAATAAAATAATCTATAGAAGCAGGGTGATTATATCATTAATTACCCTGTTTTTATTTACAGGATGCTCTGGGGTAAAATCAAAACCGACATTATTGAAAGACATCTATTCTGTAGATACAATAATATTAGAAAATAGAGAATGGAAAAAGTTTACGAAAAGAGAGCACAAAGATTTAGAAAAAATTATGAAATCAGAGTTGAATTTCTATATGGATGAAGATTTTGAAATATATGAATTATTAGATAATTCGTATATAAAATTAAAAGATTCAT
>Ga0208277_1000782_pt1 | contig 18712 bp, 15 predicted proteins | sample ETNtaG_5_FD_185782 | JGI IMG/M metagenome (GOLD analysis project Ga0208277, IMG submission 185782) | Marine microbial and viral communities from oxygen minimum zone, Eastern Pacific Ocean - ETNP201406SV205 (SPAdes) (version 2) | ecosystem: Environmental > Aquatic > Marine > Oceanic ...
TTATTTTCCATATTCTATTAATTAATTACTTAAAATTTTCTCTAATTGTTTTAATAAAATGAGTAACATTTTCTTCTTTAGATTTGGGTAAAACGCCATGATTAAGGCTGCATATCCATCCAGATCTCTCCTCATTAGATAGACTGCTCATTTGGTCAACAAATGATCGCATATATGATTCAAATTCAGATTGAGATTTTAATAAATGTTTTGGGTCAAAATTGCCTTGAATAAATCCAGTATTTATTTTTGGTAAAAGCGATGTTAGTCCATCATTTTTACCATAGACCATTCCTGCTAAATTATAATCTTCATTGCTAGAGTAATTACCCAATATTGGATTATCTTTACAAAAATAGGCGACTTTATTTGGGTATATTGAAAATATTTGATTTTTCAGTTCTTGCATATATTTTGTTATAAAATAATCTTTTTCTAATTGCTTTGCATTTGTGTCAAATAAGTAAACTATCTCCGCACCATTATCTAACTGTTTTTCAATAATAGAACTAAGGTTAGGGCAAAGAATATCATAGAGCACTTTTTCGGTAAATAGTTCGTCTTTGAATTTTGTTACTTTTATATCATTTTTTATGTTTGAACCGTAAGAAAATAGTGTCCAGGGGCCACCGACAAAACCGACTAAGCTCTTATCTGCTGGTAAATAAGATCGAGTAAGGCGTAAGGCCTCATATTGGAAACTCATATTATCTGATATTATACCTTTTGAATTATAACTACTTAATAAATCTTTTGTTAAATAGTTTTCAAATATTGGTCCAGGTTTATAATCTAATTTTAAACCAAGTGACTCAAGTGGAAATAATATATCACTAAATAAAATTGCGGCATCATAATCAAAATCATTGATTGGCCCGAGTGCCACCTCTGCAGCCAATTCAGGGGTTTTACACAACTCAACAAATGAGTGTTTTTTTCTTAAAGCCTGATAGTGAGAGTGGTATCTTCCTGCTTGTCTCATGAACCATATAGGTGGAGTATTTTGAGGAATATTATTTATTGCATTGTAGAATTTTATATTATGTTTCATGGCTCAAATTATTTTAGGTTTTTTTTCCAACTTTTATAATCAAGGTAGCATGTTAAGTTTGTTTTGTTATTAATAAGGCTTAATAATTTATCATATGTATTTCCCATACCACACGCATGTTTTTTATTTTTAATACTAGGAAATTTATTTATAGCTGCTTCATAGGCAAAAGAACTCATCCAATAGAATTCTTCTCTGTTTTCGATATCATTTGGAAAAATAGGGTCCTTTAATTCATAGGTATTTATATCATTTGAATTCTCATTTTTGTTATTTTGAAAAGTTAATTTAATTATTTTATTTTTTCGCTGTATAAGAGAAAAAAGTGATTCAATATCTGATTCTCCCATACTATCTGAAGACCCATGAATCCAGTAGCCTGACCTGCAGGATGCTTTCCAGGATTTGATTCCACTTGTCCATAAAATACATGAAGCATTAAACCTTGGTTTTTTTATTAGAGTATTTTTTCTTGTGATGTAAATAATCGCATTATCAATTTTGCTTATCTGATTATTTTTATTTTTATTTATTCTAGTAAAAATATTCTGTTCTTTTTTATTTGTCGGGAATGCATTTTCTTTTTTGGTAGTCTTATCTTCTAATACTTTAATAGGCCTTTCAGTGATCTCAAATGACTGTAAAACTTTGTTTGCATCTGTTTTGCCATTTATTGATTGTATTGTAATATTATTTTTTTTCCATATTGAAATCCCAATTTTTTGACTGCACCCGCCTCCATATTTAGACATTATTTCTTTTTCTTTTTTAACATTTTTAAATATATCAATCACATTTATTGTTTTTAAAATGTCAATCATTTCTAAGTTTTTATTATTGACCTCAACTCCTATTGCTCCTTGTCCTGGCGCTGTCGGAAATAGTGAAAGAGGTAAAACCATCCAATGATGCTTTCTTAAACAGGTGTTTATATTATTTTTTATAGTGTCGTTGCAATCTGAATTAAGAATACGGTCCAGTGCTGCTTTTGCTACTACAACTCCATCTACATCATTGTTTAAAAATTTTTCTATTCTGGTATTAATATTGCCCCTCAGGTCATGGAACTCTATATTTTTAAACTGTAAGGGGATTAAGTTTTTCAGATGGGTGTTTAGTGCATATCTTCGTCGTGGTGAGGATGTCATAATTTTTATAGTTCTAATATTTTTTAAATTTTTTAGAGAATCTTTAAGTATTAATATATCTCTCATATCTGCTCTGTTAATTGTTGCATATATGTTGGAATAACCATTTTCAAGTATTGGATAGTCCTTCCAAGAGTGTACCGCAATATTGTTATCAGATGAGATGACTTTTTTAGAAATATCACTGGTGAATAATCCCATAGATGAGCCACTAGATATATCTAATTTTTGATCTATATCCCCAATGGTTTTAATCCATGAATATTCAATTTTTATTTTAGGGTATTTACTTTTTATAGTATTTCCAACAAGCTTAGCTTGAATTTTTGCAAGCGTACTTCTTCTTGAAATTATTTTAATATGTTCCTTCAATTATAATTTCTTACTTATTTATTTGGTTGATTAGACTATATGTTCTTAATTTCGACTGATGGTTCCAAAAGTAAAATTACTAATATTGATATGAAAAAGTTAAACTATAAAAATTATTTTAATAATAAAATGAATTCTTTTCGAGAAGAAGGTTTTGATAGGAAGTTTACCCCCATTCTAAGAGAACTAGAATCTTTTCCTTTTTCTAGAGTCCAATATGGACGCTCTCAAGATTTAAACCATAGTCATACTTCAGATAATGAATTAAAAATCTGGTGTACAAATGACTATCTCAATATGAGTCATAATAAAGAGGTTATTGAAGAAATGATTAGTGTGATCCGTAAAGTTGGTTCTGGCTCTGGTGGTACGAGAAATATATCAGGAACGACTCCATATCATCAAGGACTAGAGGTTGCTTTAGCAAAATTCCATGGTAGAGAATCAGCGCTTATTTTTAATTCAGCATATTTAGCTAATCAGACTGTGATTTGGACAATTTGTAAGGCTCTTAAAGATGTAGTAGTTTTCTCAGATAGTTTGAATCATGCTTCTTTAATTCAAGGAATTAAAAATTCAAATAGTGATTGTGAAATTTTTGAGCACAATAATATTAAGCATCTAGAAGATCTTCTTAAAAAACAGGACATGTCCAGGCCAAAGTTGATAGTGTTTGAATCATTGTATTCTATGGATGGAACAATTGCTCCTGTAGATAAATATGTACAATTAGCAAAAGAATATAATGCACTAACTTATTTAGATGAAGTCCATGCTGTTGGCCTTTACGGTAATAAAGGTAGGGGAATAGCAGATTATTATGGTGTTTCAAATGAGGTTGATGTGATAAATGGTACTCTAGCTAAATCTTTTGGACAGATTGGTGGATATGTTGTTGCGGATAGTTATTTGACTGAATATGTAAAGAGCTTCGCTCCTGGATTTATATTTACCACTTCAATAATGCCATCAGTGGCCGCAGCTGCTACAAAAAGTATTTCTTTAGTTCAAGAGGATGATATGAAAAGATCATATATTAAGGAACATGCTAATTATTTAAGGGAGATGCTTGATATCTATAAAATTCCTTTTATTGATAGTGACAGTCACATTGTCCCAGTTATGGCATATGAATCGAGCCTAGCAAAAAAATATTCCAAAGATCTTCATGAACAGTTTAATATTTATGTTCAGCCAATATTTTATCCTACTGTCGCTAAAGGTCAAGCAAGGCTAAGAATTACCGTAACTCCAAAGCATACAAAAGAAGATATAAATGAACTTGTGAATGCATTGGCGGTAATAACTGGAAAAAAAACCGCTTCTAATAAATACATATCAAATTCTAAAAACATATCTTTATCTAGTCCTTTTATATAAAATAATAATTATTCTTAATTATTTATAAAAATTTTTAAATGAAAAATAAATCTATATTTAGTGGAAATTATCCTCAGACCAGGATGCGCAGAAATCGCATGAAGAATTTTTCAAATAAATTAATCAGTGAAAATAATTTAAATATTCATGATTTGATTTATCCCATTTTTATAACAGAGGGTAAAAATATTTCTGATTCAATTTCATCCATGCCTGGAGTTTTTCGTTTTTCTATAGATTGCTTATTACAGTTGTTAGAAGACGTGGTTAATTTGGGAATTCCTGCAATAGCATTGTTTCCTTGCATTGAGAAACAATATAAAGATAGCGATGGTTCAGAGGCAATAAACTCTAATAATTTAGTTTGTAGAGCCGTAAAACTAATTAAAAAAGAATTTCCAGATTTAGGATTAATTTGCGATGTTGCACTTGATCCTTATACAAATCACGGGCACGATGGTATCTTAATTAATGATGTAGTAGATAATGATAAGACAGTAGATATTTTATGCAAGCAAGCCTTAGTTCAGGCTGAGGCAGGGTGTGATATTATTGCGCCATCAGATATGATGGATGGTAGAGTGGCAGCTATTAGGAATTATCTGGATGAAAACAATTTTATTGATACTCAGATTATGTCCTATGCAGCAAAATATGCGTCCAGTTTTTACGGCCCTTTTAGAAATGCTGTTGGATCAAATAATAGTAAGAAGACTATAGATAAATCTAGTTATCAAATGAACCCCGCAAATAGCAATGAAGCGATAAGAGAGGTTGAACTAGATATTTCTGAAGGTGCTGATATGGTGATTATTAAACCAGGTATGCCGTATCTTGATATAATATATAGGGTTAAAAGCGAGTGTAATATTCCTGTATTTGCTTATCAAGTATCTGGTGAGTATGCAATGATTACTTATGCTGCTAAAAATCAGTGCATTAACAAACAAGATGCTATGCTTGAATCTATTATCGCGTTTAAACGTGCAGGTGCTGATGGAGTATTATCCTACTTTGCCTTAGAAGTGGCTAAAATCATATCTATAAATAAATAATTAAATTGCACAATAGTGTTAATTTGTATTAATATTATTAATGAGAATAAGTCTCAATAGCAATAATTTTAATTATTTCCTTATACTAGAGAATTAATATAGATGCTTCACCTTTATAATGAAAGTCCAGTTACAATATCTATTGGTGATAACCAAAAATTGGTTAATGTAAATTTTTGTAACATTAAAATGAAATTAAGATTCTGTCAGTTTAAACTGTTTCATAATTATTTAATGGGTAAGAGTGAGAAAATTTGTCCTGAAACTACACATGTAGACCTTTTATTAGTTAAGGATAATTTAAATGTGACTATTGAACTAAGTCATTTTTTACAGCTTTGCCATGGAGTGCAGTCCGTAATGGCTGAAAGATTTGGGTTCAATATATATAGTCATTAATCTGTATACTTCATGATCATGAAAAAAAATATTATTCTATTAATAAATATTGTATTGTTTATTGGGTGTAGTAACCATGGGAGTATGAATGAAAAAGATATTCTTATTCAAAAATTGGATGCCTTACAATTTTTAAGTGAATATCATCATCAGCTTCATATCATGATTGGTGAGGAAGAAGGAGACGGTGACAAAGCTTTTGATGAGTTTGCTGAAGCAATTCATAATTCAGAAAATCCTGAGCTTATACCTGTATTGTCTGCATTTAATAGGATTAAGACTTTTAGTATTGCTTCAGATCCTGTAATGAAACTTGATTATTTGATTGACTATTATCAGTCTGGTGTATCACTACAAGTAGAGTCAATTTTACGAGGATATGGCTACCTTAAGACATTCCCATTAGACTCAGTTTTATTTATCTATGATAGATTATCAAAATAGTCTATAGTAATGTCTTTTAGATTAATATTAATTTCGAGATCGCGAAATAATATTACTCGATGTATTTTTAGATATGAAAAAATACCTTTTCTTATTTTTTTTATTATTTTTTTTATCGTGCCAAGATAAAGGAGATACAACGCCACCTTCGGTAAAAATCATTTCTCCAGAAAATGGTAGTATAGTAAATGAGATTGTTGCTATTAATTGCGAGGCTACCGATGACGAGGGGATACAATCAGTCTCTTTTTTTATAAATGACAATTTAGATAGCTTCCTGGTATCGGAAGCCCCATATTCATATGATTGGAATACAAATTCTTTAGAAGATGCCTCATATTCAATTAAGGCTAAGGCTGTGGATTTAAGTGGTAATGTTGCAGAGGCTTCAGAAGTAATTGTGACTGTAGATAATTCTTTGTCTTATCCAAACAGCGTAGAGATAATTGATATCTCTTATACACTTACTCAAATGACAATAAAGTTTAGTCGCTCTTCAGAAAATGATTTTAAGAGCTATAAAATTTATACTTCAGATAGTGACTCTTCTGGTAAAAATCAATTGGGAGAAATCCTTGAAGTTGAAGACACTGTTTTTACAACTACGAACTTTGACCCGACTCAGCCATCTTGGTATTACATTGAGGTAAATGATCTTTATGGTTATTCTACATTTAGTAGTGGTTATTATATTTTAGATAATAGTCCAAGTCTTCCGGGTCTACTTGTACCAAAATATAATAATGGAAATTTAAAGTTTTTATGGTTGACATGTCCTGATAATGACTTTTCTAAATATAATCTATATGAATCATTATATAGTGATATGTCAGCAAAAAATTTAATTATATCAAAGTCAGTAAGAGGAGATACCTCGTATTCGGTTATATATGACCTAATTGAATCACAAAAATATTATCAGCTAGAGATAGAAGATGAATGGGGTTCTAAATCTTATAGTGAAATATTAGAGGCGAGTGTTCCTTTTAGTATGGTCAAAACATATGGTGGGGTTTTAAATCAAAAGGGATATGCAATAAACAAAACCTTTGATGGTGGTTACATTATTGTTGGTTCAACTACTGCTGGAGCTGGAGGTACTAATGTCTGGATTTTAAAAATAAATGGTTCAGGACAGTATAGTTGGTCAAGGACATATGGCGGGGAAGAAAATGACATAGGGAAAGATATAATACAGACTTCAGATGGAGGTTTTTTGCTAACTGGTTATACAAAATCTTACAGTGCAGATGGGAATATGGACCTATGGCTTATAAAAACTGACCAATCCGGGCAGACATGTATTCCTGATGAGGATGGTAATTGTACACAAAATTCATCAAAATGGATAAAGTCATACGGGTCAAGTGGAAATGATTTTGGTAATTCAGTTATAGAAACAATAGATGGTAATTATGTTGTGGCTGGAAAAAATGGGCGTATTCCTTCAATTTTTGCCATAATGGTTGATCAGTTTGGTGATAAGATATGGGATGGTTTATATGGGTATGGTCCTAATGATGTTGCTAATTCAATTATTGAAAATGAAGATCAAGGTTTTTATCTAATAGGTAAAGTTAATAATAGTGATACTCTAAGTGTAGATAATCTTTGTCTCTTATCTATTGATAATAATGGTCAACAACAAAATTTACGCATTGAGGGTGATCCTGGTGGAGACGATGTGGGGCATAGCATTGTTAAAAAATCTGATGGAAGTGGATATGTCGTATCCGGGGCAAATAAATCGTATAATAATAGCGCCTGGAGTAATATGTGGATGCTTACAACTAGTATCGAAGGAAACTTTGATTTAAATAACCATTTTGGTGATAGTTACACTGAGGTCGGTAACTATGCGCATCAAACTCCTGATAATGGCTATATAATTTCGGGTTTTACTGAATCATTTGGTCAAGGTTTGTATGATATTTGGGTAGTAAAAACCGATAATTTTGGTGAACAAATATATAGTCATACAATAGGTGGCAGCCTTGATGAAAAAGCCTTGGGTGGTACAAGAGGACATAATGATGAACTTGTTATTGTCGGGTATACAAAATCTTTTAGTAGTGGAGACGATGAGGCGATAGTTATTATTATGAACCCTAATTATCAGCCATGATAAGATTACATCGTTATAGTTTTTTAATATTTATTATTATCGGGACTTATGGTTGCTTTGGACCTTTTAAAAAATCTCCAGAACCAGAGCCAGAACCGGTTGTAGAACCTGTTAAATTTATTCTACCTTTAGAATCCTATCTCTGGGAAAGACTCAAACCTACATTTTCAGATAAAAATGATGTCCAAAATACTATTGGGTCACCAGATTTTATTAAAAAACATAATTCTGGAGAGGATTGGTATTATTTATACTCTAGGAGTAATAATAACGCTATTATTAGCTTTCCGGTATCTGGGCACCTCATTAATCATGTTCAGTATATAAAATATCCAGAGTGGAATTAGTTTTTTGTTAGATGGAAATAATCTATTAAATTATAAAGTAATATAAAAAAATAGGTTGTTAATTATGTTTGCTTTAAGAAAAATTTTACTTTTATCATTCTTGTTTACACTTGCTAGTTCTAGTGATCTTTCAAGCGGGTTTTATCATAATATTGATAAGAAAGATTCTATCGAAGTTTCTGTCAAGAAAGATAAAATAGATTTAAAATTATCAACAGGGTCTAAGCTTATTTTTCATCTTGATAATGGAAATTATAAAATGCAAAATCTTTCAGGTGATGGATTTACTGCTATTAAAATATTAAGTAATGAGCAGTTTGAAATTTTTTACGACCATCAGGCTTCTTCTGGAAAATCTATCACTAAATATAAGCTCTATAAAAGGCCTGGGCTTTTAAATAAAATTATTGCAGCATTAGTTGCTAGCGCTCTTGTATTTTCTGTATTTCAATTTTATTTAAAACTTAATAAAGTATGGAAAAGGAGAGGTATCTCTGAAGTTGCTGAAAGTATTTCGATTGTAGCCTCGCTACTGGGATTTGCAACTCTTGTTCCTTTTTTATTAAATAGTATTTTAATTAGTCAAGATTATCCATCTGCTGTAAAATATGTGCTTGGATTAATTCTAGCAATTACATTTACACTTATCAGTATGGGATATTTTGTTGCTGAAAATAGAGATAAGAATTTTTTTAGAATATTAATAAATGCCCTTAGTGCTGAAAAAGATGAATCGACAGATTTGTTAAGCGCAATGCTGAGGCCGCGTGGTGCAACAAAGATAATTGAGATTTTAACTCAGCTAGCCGCTATTGACGATGATGTAGCTCAAGAAGAGATAGATTTGATTAATGAATTTGCTGATAGATGGGGTATAAAAATTCCTGTGCTTAAACCCGGGAAGCCAGATGAAGTAACTAACCTGATAGAACTTAAAGAGTTGGTTCAATCCTATCTTGATGAGAAGCCTGATATTGAAGTAGCTCAAAACCTTGTAGACTTAATTAATATGATGGCAGAAGCAGATGATGAGGTTACAGAAGAAGAGGCTATGGCGGTAGGAGAGTTTACAGGAATGATTGCGCACTATGTTAGCACAGAAGAAGGAGGCTCAATTGACGCTTATGAAGTAGCTATTGTACCGCAGAATGATGAACAATCTCTTTCAGTTAAAGAACTATTATCAAATAAGTCATCAGTGAACAAGCGTGGAGGTGAAGTATATATTGTTGGCACGTTTTATTCTGAAGAATACGCAGATGCGGTGTGTTCAAAATATATATCATTAGGGTTATATACTAATACAATTAAAGTAACTATGGATAGCACTAGTTAAAACTATATTACTTGTTATCTAATAGTTTGTAAACTGAACTTTTTAGATATTCTTCAGCTTGGTCTTTTTTTAAGAAGGTTGTTTTACCTGGTTTGTTTTCTTTTTCTACAGCTAATAAAATTAATTCTGATTGACCATCATTAATAAAATACCTTAATAAATGCTCGCTAGATAGTGTGGTTGTGCCATATATTTCTTCTAGATCTATATCTATACTTCCAATTCCATTATAAGATCTATATACTAATTCAGAGCATGTTTGTTTTTCTCCATTAGAAAGATCAAAGTCAAAATCATAGGATGTCCCTAAATAGCTATGAATACGCTCCATTACATACACTATTTCATTATCATCTAGATTCGGTCTAAATATGAGAAGTCTATCAGCATAGCCATCAAGATATTTTTCGATATTATTTGTTATAACTCCTTCTGATACAGATTCAATAATATTATTTTCACTAGAAACTAGATTTTTTTGTTCAGGCCTCAGTTTAACTGATGATAGATATTTATTTTTTTTATAGTCTTGATAACCAGTGTAAACTAGAACATGCTTAAAATACCCAGGTAAAAAAATATTACTCAAATATCCACTAGAGTATGTTAATATAATATCGCCTGGTTTTAATAGATTTTTAAATTTTTTCTTTTGTTTCTTTGAGAATTTGATTCCATCAACTAGCGGCATTCTAATGTCTCCCCAAAGAGTAAATATAAACTCTTGAATCGCTTTTAACTGTCCGCCAGCTGTTTCAATCATAGTGTTAACAGTATTTTCAATAACATCAACTTGCATTATTTCTGCTGCGGCTAGAGGGAGTAAGGTGAATTTATTTAATACAGTTATTTTATAATTACTATATTCATTACTTAGTACAGTAGTAAAAGCAATTAGTTCTTTTCTAATTTTATTATTGTTATCGTAATTATTATTGTTATTTGAAATCTCCCTATGAAAAAACTCGTTAGTTATATCTAGGTTATTAATATACTCTGGAGATGTCATTTTATTTATTATGTCATCTAGGCTATTGCTTTTAATATTTGAACGAGGATATTCTTCATTTAATTTATTAGCCAGAACAGGGTTTGAGCTAGTGTGAATTATGAGATCAGCACTATATTTATATAGTATTAGCGCAGCGCAATATCCTAAGAAAAAAGTTTCATTATTATATTTTGATTGGCTTGCAAAATCTCTATAAGCATTAACAATATCTATTAATGATTTTGTGCATAATGTATAGCGAAAGTATAGCTTTTCAATTTGATCATGCTGTTTGTTAGTAAAGTATTCTTTTTGGTCTTTTTTGACTGGTTCAATAGATACTAGTTCGCTTACAGTCTTTTTAAGAACTGAATCAAATATTTTGATATGAGAGAAGTCATCTTCAAGAGTCCATCTCTGACCCATTAGTGGTACTGTTACATAAAGCAGAAAGATAAGAACAGTATTTTTTGGAGAATATATCATGATATACTAACCAAGATTATAAATTATAAATGATTATTTATAATTCTTTTAAATCTTTAAGTAATTGTTGAAGCATATCTTTAGCATCTCCAAAAACCATTATTGAATTATCGTAGCCAAATAATTCGTTTTGTACGCCAGCAAATCCTGTGTTCATAGTACGTTTGTTAATAATTACAGTGCGAGACTTGTCTACATCAAGAATAGGCATACCAAAAATCGGAGATGAAGAATCATGTCTTGCAGAAGGATTAACGACGTCATTGGCTCCCAGCACTAGTGCAACATCACAATCTTCAAACTCATTATTTACTTCATCTAAATCTTTCAATTGATCATAAGGAACATTGGCCTCAGCGAGCAAAACATTCATGTGACCAGGCATCCTCCCGGCGACTGGGTGTATAGCGTATAGTACTTTCTTACCTTTGCTAGATAAATAATCAGCAATTTCTCTCACAGCGTGCTGAGCCTGTGCAACTGCTAGGCCATATCCAGGAACTATAATTACCTTCTCAGCTGTATCAAAAATCATAGCTGCTTCTTCAGTAGAGTAGCTCTTTATATTTATTTCTTTGGATGACCCACTTTCACTAGAGCTTTGATCAAGCCCCACAGCTCCAAAAATTACATTTGCTAGAGATCTATTCATCCCTTTGCACATTATATTAGTAAGGATTAAACCTGATGCGCCAACTAAGGCACCAGAAATAATTAACGCATTATTCATTAAAACAAACCCTGTAGATGCAGCAGCTACGCCTGAATATGAGTTAAGCAAAGATATCACAACAGGCATATCTGCTCCGCCTATTGGAATGGTAAGGGTTATGCCCAAAAGGGCGGAAATAATAATAAGGGCATAAAAAAGATTGTAATTTAGATGATCAAGTACGATTAAGTATGATAGGACTATCAAAGTAATTGCAAATATGCCATTCAATATTTGCTGACCAGTAAATACTATAGGTTTCCCACTAATAAATCCTTGAAGTTTTCCAAAAGCAATAAAACTACCAGTGAATGTTAACGTCCCAACAAAAACAGAGAATGATATAGTAGAAAGATTGAAGAGCGATAGCGTACCACTTGGATTAATAAACTCAGATGCAGCTATTAATGCAGATGCAATGCCGCCAAAACCATTAAAGATAGCAACCATCTGTGGCATTTGTGTCATCTCTACTCTTACAGCAAAGAAAGCACCTATCAGAGATCCAATAACTACACCTACGGTAATTAGTTTGTAGTCAAGGTTTCCATTAATTAGCAGCGTGGTAATTATTGCTACAAGCATACCAAAAGCAGCAATCAAATTACCACTGCGAGCGGTTCTTGGATGGCTAAGTCTTTTTATTCCAAAAATAAATAGTACAGATGCCAGTACGTAAAATATGTTTTCCCAATTCATAAGTAATTACTTCTTCTTAAACATCTTAAGCATTCTATCTGTAACCATAAAACCACCTACAACATTGATTGTGGCAAAAATAACAGATGCCAAGCCTAACCATGTGCCCAGTTCTCCTCCAAGCTTTGTTGATATAATTGCACCAACAATTGCAATGCCAGAAATAGCATTCGACCCGCTCATCAAAGGAGTGTGAAGCGTCGGTGGTACTTTGGTAATAATTTCAATTCCAACAAATATCGCAAGAATGAATACAGTTAAAATATTAATATCCATTATTTACCCTCAATTATTTCTTTAGTTTGTTGGTGTGTGATTTTGCCATCATGAGTATAGGTAGAACCAGCAATAATTTCATCGCTCATATCTAGATTGACCTCATTATCTTTTATCAAATGTTTTATCAATGCAACTATATTTTTTGAATATAAATCACTAGCATGTATAGGCATAGTAGAAGGAATATTAGAGGTCCCGTCAATGATGACATTTTTATGATTAACGATTTCATCTTTTTTAGTTAATTCACAATTTCCACCATTTTCAGCTGCTAGGTCCATTATTACTGATCCAGGCTTCATTAAATCAACTACATCACTGCTAATTAAAATAGGAGCTTTTTTTCCTGGTATTAAAGCAGTAGTGATAACCATATCTGCTTTAGAAATATGTTCGCGGATTAGTTCTTGTTGTTTTTGTTTATATTCATCCGAGGTTTCTTTTGCGTAACCTCCTTCACCGACTCCATCATCGGAAGTTGATTCAACTTCTACGAATTTTGCGCCTAGTGATTCGACTTGTTCTTTTACCTCAGGTCTGACATCAAATGCCTCAACCTGTGCTCCTAGCCTTTTTGCAGTAGCAATAGCCTGAAGTCCTGCAACACCAGCACCTATTATAAGTACTTTCGCTGGTCTAATTGTTCCAGCTGCTGTCATTAACAGTGGCATATATACACCTATATGCATTGAACCCATTATAACCGCTTTATATCCGGCAATATTTGCCTGAGAGGACAATGCATCCATTTTTTGAGCTAATGTTGTTCTTGGAATAAGGTGCATTGATAAGCCTGATAAATTTCTTTCTTTTGCTTTAATAACTATCTCTTGTTCAATGGTAGGTTGAATTAATGAAATAATAATCGTGTTTTTTGATATTATACTCAGTTCATCGATTGAAAAAGGAGATACCTTAGTGATAATATCTGCGTCTTTGTATAAGTCTTGTTTTTGTTTTACAACTTCAACACCTGCTTTTTTATATTCTTCATCAGTATAATAGGAATGTAGTCCAGCACCAGATTCAATACGTATTTTATGACCAGACTTAACAAAGTCAGCACATGAATGGGGTGTCAGAGAGACTCGCGACTCATTTGGTAATGTTTCTTTTGTTATAGCAATTATCATATGAAAAACTGTTGTAAATCGATTGGGAACTTAGTAAAAAAAAATCAAGTAACAATTCTCAAATATTAATATTTTTTATTTAAGTTCACACCCTTATGATTGCTTCTAAATTAAAGTTTATAATTATAATCATGCCAATGCTTACTTGGGCAAATTTATTATATGTGCCGCAACAGTATGGAAGTATTCAGGCAGCAATTAATTTTTCGGTAGATTTAGATACGATTATTGTTTCTGAAGGTACTTACCAAGAAAATATTAATTTTTTTGGTAAAAATATTGTCGTTACATCGAACTATCTTATAAATCAAGATTCTCTCATTATTGAAAGTACAATAATTGATGGTAATAATGATGGCTCAGTCGCTACATTCGCTGGAGGAGAACTAAATTCGGCAATTTTACAAGGTTTTACTCTCAGGAATGGAAATGGAAACTATGCTGACCCTGATGGGAATGGTTCTTTTTACACTTATGGTGGTGGAGTTTATTGTAAGTCTTCTAGCCCTACTTTAAAAGATTTAATTATTAAAAACAATTCTGGCAATGCTGGAGGAGGTGGAGGAGTTTTTTGTTATGATGCAAGCCCTACAATAGATGGTTGCATTATATCAAATAATTTAACCGATGATGTTGGTGGCGGCTTATACGCAAGAAACGGGTCTGATCTAATTATCAGAGATTCCGAGTTTAACTCAAATGAGGCTGATCTAGGTGGAGGTTGCTATTTTCGTGACCAATCCGAGCCCTTGATATCTAATACAGATTTTATATCTAACATATCATCCAATTCTGGTGGGGCAATTATTTTTAAGGATAATGCCAATGCTGTATTAGAAAATGTAGATTTTATCCAAAACGAGACTGAGGGTCCAGGTGGCGCTTTATATATTAATGACGCTAGCCCAAGCTTAGATTTTGTTTTAATGTCTGGTAATATATCAAGCGCCGGAAGCGGGGCATATATTAGAAACGATGCTAACCCAATATTTAATCATGTTACAATTGGATACAACTCTAGTGGCTTTGGAGGAGGAGCAATATATCTTAGAGATGGTTCTGATTTAATTGTTAAAAATTCAATTATTTGGGGAAATTCTGAAGCTCAAATATATTTTAGAGATAGTGGGAGTGATGTCTCATTAGATATTTCTTATAGTCTTCTTGAAGGAGGACAGAGCGGTGTGGATATAAATAATAATGGCAACTTAGATTGGGGAAATGGAATGATCCAGAGTGATCCATACTTCTGTAATGGCCCAGGAGGAACATACAGCCTTCGTGAAAACTCTCCTTGTGTTAGTGCGGCAGATGATGGCGGTATTATTGGACGATTTGATGTTGGCTGCGGACCGATTAATACAGGTCCGGTTTGGTATGTCGGCGAACTTGGAGACGATTTAAGCGATGGATCCATAGAGACTCCTTATTTAACTATCCAGCGAGCTGTGGAGGCATGTGCAAATGGTGATACTATTAGGCTAATGCCTGGTGTTTATATAGAGCAGGTTGACTTTAATTCTAAATTCATTGTACTTGAGTCAAGGACTTATGAGCTTTCAGATTATAGTGTTACTAATGAAACAGTTATCACTAGTCCAGAAATAGGAGGGTCTTGTATGGAACTTATTGGTCAAGATGCAAGCAATATTGAGATTAGAGGTATTACTTTTTCTGGTGGCCAAAGTCAAATAGGTGGGGGCCTATATATAGAAAACTCATCGCCGATATTATCTGGTATTATTGTTGAAAACAATACAGCTGAAGTTGGTGGCGGAATTTATTTAAATGACTCTGACGTGCAGTTTAATGATGTTATTATAAAAAATAATGGAGCTAATTTTGGTGGTGGTATCTACAGTACTGGTTCTAATCCAAATTTAATCAGTTCTTCAATTGATTCTAATATCGCCTATTGGGGTGCTGGTATCTATCTAGAAAACTCACTTACTAATATTGAAAAATCAAATATTCGATTCAATACAGCATATATCGAAGGTGGTGGAATTTATCAAAATGGAAATGAAGTTAACCTTGATGAAGTTGCAATTCTTTGTAATAATGGTCTTGATTTTGGAGGCGCTTTTGTGTCTTTTTCAGGGGTAATGAGTATAAATCTCTGTACAATTTCTGGAAACGATTCTAATATTGGTTCTGCTTTTAATATTAGAGAAGCTGTTGTTACTATAACCAATTCAATTTTATGGAATGATAGTAATGCAATTTATTCCTCTTCAGGCAGTCAGTCATCGATGATTAATATTGCTCATACCAATGTTTATGATAGTCAGAGTGAGTTATCATCAATTAATAATATAATATTAGATTGGGGAGAGGGTAATATAAGTACCGATCCATTATTCTGTGATATTGAGGATTATAATTATGCTTTACAAGAAGGGTCGATTTGTCTTTCTGCAAGTAGCTCGAATGGCCCTATAGGAGCTTATAATTCTGCGGGATGTGATCAATTATCATCTCTAGATAAGGCTTATAGCCCTAAAACTTTTATATTAATGCAAAACTATCCAAATCCCTTTAATCCAATTACTAATGTTAAGTATTCTATATATGAACCATCTTCAGTCAGAATATCTATTTATTCTATATCTGGGATATGGATTAAAGATCTAGTTGATAGGTATCATAATTCTGGAACATATTCTGCAATATGGAATAGTACAAATAGTAATGGACTAAAGGTCTCTTCTGGTATCTATATTTATAAGATAGTAGCGAATAACAAAACAGAAATTAGAAAAATGTTATTGGCAAAATAATATACTGGTGCAGCTTGATTTATAATTTTATGCTGTAAATAAACCATCTTATTTTTATATTTCTATAATAAGTACTATATTTGTGTATATGGCTAGAATATTTAAATACATTAGTATCTTGCTTGTCTCACAATATTGTTTTTTAATTGGAAGTGATTTAGAAGATTTTGCTGGATATTGGACAGGCACTGAGTCACTTGCTAGTCCGTCAACTAGTTATCAAAGTAGACCAACCTATATATTTTTAAGACATAATGATTTAGTTGACAATAATTTAATATATACCTCTAATTCAAATTTTATATATAATGCCTATCTTGATTGGGCTGATCATTATTTCACTTATGATAAAACAGAAAATCAAGTAACATATGAGAGAAGATTTATGACTCCATTAGGAATACTTGGAAGTCAAAATTTAGTTTATAATATTATAGAAGTTGATGATACTAGAATTTTGCTAGAGTATATTTCTAATGATGGTCTCACGATTCATTCTCTAAGTATTAGCTCAAGTATGCTTTCTAATAACTTGGATATTTACCCCAAAGAATTGAACCTGGGAGAGAATTATCCAAACCCATTTAATCCAATAACTTTTATACCTGTTAAAATAAATAAAAAGGTACATGCTAGTATAGAAATATACAATATGAGTGGGCAGTTTGTTCAGAGGATACAAAGTGGTCACTTAGAGCCAGGAAGCCATATTTTTGAGTGGAATGGAAAGAACTACAGTAATGTAAATGTTAGTGCAGGGACATATATATACAGACTGTTGATGGGAGATAAAATTATTTCAAAAAAAATGATTTTACTTAAATAGCATATTAGTGCGATAATTCATACCGGTGCAGATGATAAAAATAATAATTTTAATACTAATCTTTAATGCTTCAGCGTTCTGTCACTGGCTAGAAAATATCCCCCAAAAAATCACTCAGTCTGATGGCAGGACTATTGATTGTTTTGCATCTGGAGATCAATTCTCTCACAGGCTTCATGATAGAGATAACTATACAATTATTCTAAATGAATTAAATGGTGATTTCTATTATGCTAAAAAAAATAATGGGGAATTAGTCCCATCGGTATTTAAGGTAGGGGATATTGACCCTAGAACTACAGACCTAGTGCCTGGTGCAATGATTAGTAAAGAAAATTATGCAATTAATAAAGATCACTATGAGCAGCATATGTCTCATAGAAATAATAGAGACGCGCCGACCTCTGGATTAGTTAATCAGATTAATGTTTTTATTAGATTTGCTGATGACCCCCCATTCCCGAATACTAGAGCTTATTATGATGAGCCATTTAATGCGGTTGATCAACCATCGTTAAGAGATTATTTCTTTGAAGTTTCTTACGGAGCGTTAACTGTAGATACGTACCATTATCCGCCCACAATGTTTGGAGAAAATAATTCATATGTTGATCCATATAATAGAGGATATTACAGTCCTAACTCTAGTACAAATCCGCAGGGCTATTCAAATGACGATGAGAGAACGCAGAGGGAGCATAGCTTATTAGCAAATGCTATTGAAGCTATTCAAAATAGTGTGCCTGATGATTTGGATATTGATTTAGATAATGATGGCTACGTTGATGCAGTTTCCTTTTCGGTCTATGGTAATGTTGATGGTTGGGCTGATTTGTTGTGGCCACATAGATGGTCTCTTTATACAGAAACTGCCTATATTAATGGTTCCCAGGTTGCTGATTACTCTTTTGAATTGACTGAGAGTTCGTATTTTACTGTTGGTGTATTATGTCATGAATTTTTTCATGTGCTGGGAGCGCCAGACTTATACCATTATGATGGCGGTAATGCTCCAGATGCTGTCGGCGGATGGGATGTTATGGAGTCAACGTCAAACCCTCCTCAATATATGGGGGCATATATGAAATGGAAATATGGAGATTGGTTTACTAGTATTCCTGAGATTACTGCTTCTGGAACTTATACCCT
>Ga0208277_1000784_pt1 | contig 18676 bp, 31 predicted proteins | sample ETNtaG_5_FD_185782 | JGI IMG/M metagenome (GOLD analysis project Ga0208277, IMG submission 185782) | Marine microbial and viral communities from oxygen minimum zone, Eastern Pacific Ocean - ETNP201406SV205 (SPAdes) (version 2) | ecosystem: Environmental > Aquatic > Marine > Oceanic ...
GCTATGTTGAAGGAGATGAAGATAAACTTTTAGAACAGATTGAAAAGCTAGAAAAATAAAAAATGAAGAAAATTGCCTTTATATTTATAGCATTTATCATCTCCTTTTTAGGATATTCTCAAGAGATAATTCTGTATTTGATGTTAACTTTTGAAATCCAATACCTGTTTTAATTTTACCAAAAATTTTATCTAATTCAACTATACTTTCATTCGAAGTATAACTTGAGTCTTTACGAATGATATTCATCTCATATTTTAGATTTAGAGGAGACGCAAAAATATATGGTATATAGATTTTAGAATTTAAGGATTTATCTTCTTTATTTTCGGCTCGAAAATTAAAGTTTAATATTTCACCTTTGTTAAATGTATTCACTAAATCAACATTTGCATATCCTTGAAAATTAATTTTACCAGTATTCTCGTCAGTATCAAAACCTATAAATCCGTCAAATGAATTTTTTTTAATTTTTTCAACATATAAATAGATAGATGTGGAGTCTTTTTTAAATAATATTTCAGGATCTTTAGTATTCCTGGCAAACGGAAGATTATTAATCAAATTTGCATTTTCTTTTAACTTCTTAATATCTAGTGCTTTACTTCTTTTGATTTGAAATATATTTTTCACATATTTTTTTGGAAAATTTTCGTATCCTTTTATTACTACCTCATCAATGTGTCTCTTAATGCCATAATTAATATCAATTTCTGATTTGACAGTTACCGAATCTATTAGAGTGTTATTTTTTAATTTAATTTTAGCGAATGGATAGCCTTTCTCTGAAATTAAATCAGAAATTTTATTTAATAGAGGCTCTGTTTCTTCAAATTTTATTAAATCTTTACTAATCAGATAATTTTCTAAAAGTAGATTAATATCATTTTCTAGCTCAGTTCTGTTTATAACCTGAAGATACTTTAGTTTTCTATTTTTATTTATAAAAACTTGGTATGAGAACGAATCTTTTTTTGAAAAGGACTCAACTTCTGAATTAATATACCCGTTTTTCTTGAAAATTGATATACTATCTTCAATACTAAGAACTAATGTTTTATAGTTTTTGTACTTATATTCTTTGCTTGTGTCATCTGTTGAAGTGGTATATTCGAGAGAATACTCTTGAGAACAAATAATATTTGTTATCAATAGCATTTGAATTAATATCAGCCAGGTTTTTAGAGTTATTTTATAAAAATTCATCTCAAGAAAGGAACGTTAATTAATTGATTTTAATATAATTAATAATTTTTTTTTGAAAAATTCTGAAAATTTAAGAGGTAACATTTGAATAATTAATTTTAATTTTTAACTTTGCGCGCCTCTTAAAATGAGAGGTTAGAAAAAATATATTTTACAATATGCCAACTATATCGCAATTAGTAAGAAAAGGAAGAGCTAAAATTACAAAGAAAAGTAAATCAGCTGCCTTAAGTTCTTGTCCTCAGAGAAGAGGGGTGTGTACTCGTGTTTACACTACCACACCAAAGAAGCCAAATTCGGCTATGAGAAAAGTTGCTAGGGTTAGATTAACTAATGGAAATGAAGTTAACGCTTATATACCTGGTGAAGGTCATAATCTTCAAGAGCACTCAATTGTATTGGTTAGAGGTGGAAGAGTTAAGGATCTTCCTGGTGTTAGATATCACATAATTAGAGGAGCTCTTGATACTGCTGGAGTTGAAGGTAGAACTCAAAGAAGATCTAAGTATGGAGCTAAAAAACCAAAAAAATAGTTGATTTAATAAGATTATAAGAATATGAGAAAAAAGCAGGCAAAAAAACGTCCATTACTTCCAGATCCAAAGTTTAATGATAAACTTGTTACGAGATTTGTAAACATGATGATGTGGAGTGGCAAAAAGTCTGTTGCCTTCAGAATCTTTTATGATGCCATTGATGTGGTTGACTCGAAAAAGAATGATGAAGAAAAGTCTGCTCTAGATGTTTGGAAAGATGCTCTATCTAATGTTATGCCACATGTAGAAGTTAGAAGTAGAAGAGTAGGAGGTGCAACATTCCAAATTCCTAGCGCTATTAGGTCCGATAGAAAGATTTCAATAGCTATGAAATGGATGATTAATTTTTCAAGAAAAAGAAACGAAAAATCCATGGCACAAAAACTTGCAGCTGAAATATTAGCTGCAGCAAAGGAAGAAGGGGCTGCTGTTAAGAAAAAAGTAGATACTCATAAAATGGCAGAAGCTAATAAAGCATTTTCACATTTTAGATTTTAATATAGAATGGCTAGAGATTTAAAATACACAAGAAATATTGGTATTGCTGCTCACATTGATGCAGGTAAAACCACAACCACAGAGAGGATTCTGTATTATACAGGTGTTTCTCACAAAATTGGTGAAGTTCATGATGGTGCAGCAACGATGGACTGGATGGAACAAGAACAAGAAAGAGGTATTACAATTACTTCAGCTGCCACAACATGTACTTGGGATTTCCCTACAGACAACGGAAAAAAGAACGATGATTCAAAAGGTTATCATTTTAATATTATTGATACACCGGGTCACGTTGATTTCACAGTAGAAGTAAACAGATCCTTAAGAGTTTTAGATGGACTTGTATTTCTTTTCAGTGCGGTTGACGGTGTAGAACCCCAATCAGAAACAAATTGGCGACTTGCAGATAATTATAAAGTTCCAAGAATTGGTTTTGTTAACAAAATGGACAGACAAGGTTCTAATTTCCAAATGGTATGTAAACAAGTTAAGGAAATGTTAGGTTCAAATGCTGTGCAAATTGTTCTCCCTATTGGAGATGAAGCTGATTTTAAAGGAATTGTAGATTTAATTAAAAATAGAGCAATTATTTGGCATGAAGAATCAATGGGTTCAACTTTTGATGTTGTTGATATTCCAGATAATTTAAAAGAAGAAGCTAAGAAATATAGAGGTTTATTAATTGAAGAGGTTGCCTCTTACGATGATGATCTTCTAGAAAAGTATATGGAGGATGAAGATTCCATCACTGAAGATGAAATTCACAGTGCTTTGCGTGCTGCAGTTATGGATATGGCAATAATTCCAATGATTTGCGGTTCAGCATTCAAAAATAAGGGTGTACAATTTTTATTAGATGCTGTTTGTAGATATTTACCTTCACCTGTTGATAAGGATGCAATTATTGGTACTAACCCTGATAATGACGAAGAGATTTCAAGAAAGCCATCTGTAGATGAGCCTTTTGCTGCTCTAGCATTTAAAATTGCTACTGATCCTTTTGTTGGTAGACTTGCTTTCTTTAGAGTTTATTCTGGAAAACTTCCTGCAGGTTCTTATGTGTTAAATAATAGATCTGGCAAAAAAGAAAGAATTTCAAGAATTTATCAAATGCATTCGAATAAACAAAATGCTATCGATGTTATTGAAGCTGGAGATATTGGTGCTGCTGTAGGATTTAAAGACATTAAAACTGGTGATAGTTTAACAGCTGAAAAAGCACCTATTGTATTGGAAAGCATGGATTTTCCTGACCCAGTTATTGGTATTGCAGTTGAAGCTAAAACAAAAGCTGATGTTGATAAACTAGGTATGGCTTTGGCTAAGTTATCTGAAGAGGATCCAACATTTACTGTTAGAACCGATGAAGCTTCTGGACAAACGATTATCTCTGGTATGGGAGAGCTCCATTTAGATATTATTGTTGACAGATTAAAAAGAGAATTTAAGGTTGAAGTAAATGAAGGTGAACCAATGGTAGAGTACAAAGAGGCTATTACTTTAAAAGCTGACCACCGTGAAGTTTATAAAAAACAGTCTGGGGGTAGAGGTAAATTTGCAGATATTGCGTTTACTGTTGAACCTGCAGAAGAAGGAACACAAGGATTAGAATTTATTTCTAACATTAAAGGTGGAAACGTTCCTAAGGAATTTATACCATCTGTTGAAAAAGGATTTAAAATGGCTATGCAAAATGGACCATTAGCAGGATATGAAGTTGATTCAATGAAAGTAACTCTTAATGACGGTTCTTATCACGATGTTGATTCGGATCAATTATCATTTGAGTTGGCTGCAAAGATTGGTTTTAAAAATGCTGCAAAGCTTGCAAAGTTTGTAATTATGGAGCCTATCATGAAACTTGAGGTTTTAACACCTGAAGAGAATATGGGTGATATAGTCGGTGATTTAAATAGAAGAAGAGGTCAGGTTAATGACATGGGTGATCGTGCTGGTTCAAAAGTTGTCAAGGCTGATGTCCCTTTATCAGAAATGTTTGGTTATGTAACATCATTAAGAACATTATCATCAGGTAGAGCAACATCAACTATGGAATTTTCGCATTATGCAGCGACCCCTTCAAATGTATCTGAAGCGGTAATTAAAAAAGCTAATGGATCAACTGATTCTTAATAAAAATTAATAATGAGTCAAAAAATTAGAATAAAATTAAAATCTTATGATCATAGTTTAGTGGATAATTCCGCTGAAAAGATTGTTAAGACAGTTAAAAGTACAGGTGCTGTAGTAACTGGGCCTATCCCATTACCAACGCATAAAAAACTTTTTACAGTTTTAAGATCACCTCATGTGAATAAGAAATCGAGAGAACAGTTTCAATTAAGTTCATATAAGAGATTACTTGATATTTATAGTACATCATCTAAAACAATTGATGCTTTAATGAAGTTAGAGCTTCCTAGTGGAGTAGAAGTTGAAATTAAGGTATAAATTAATACCTGCCAGTTTATACTGGTTTAACATGTCCGGAGCGTTTCGCGAAGGAAAAATGGAGAAAAATAATTGAGGGTTAAATTATTTTGACCCTAATTTTTTAAAATAGTAAATGATAAAATAAAATTATGTCTGGGTTAATAGGAAAAAAAATAGGAATGACCAGTATTTTTGACGAAAGTGGAAAAAATGTTCCATGTACTGTTATTGAAGCTGGTCCTTGTGTTGTTACCCAAGTCAGAACTGAAGAAGTTGACGGCTATAAAGCTGTACAATTAGGTTTCGATGACAAGACAGAGAAAAGTACTACGAAGGCAGCTAGAGGTCATGCAAAAAAAGCAGGTACAGTTGCAAAAACTAAAGTAGTAGAATTTCAAGGTTTTGATCAAGATCTGAAGTTGGGAGACACAATAAGTGTAGATCATTTTGAAGAAGGAGAATTTGTAGATGTATCAGGAATTTCAAAAGGTAAGGGTTTTCAAGGTGTTGTTAAAAGGCATGGGTTTGCGGGTGTTGGACAAGCAACTCATGGTCAACATAACAGATTAAGAGCTCCTGGATCTATTGGTGCTGCTTCATACCCTGCTAGGGTTTTCAAAGGAATGAAAATGGCAGGTAGAATGGGAGGAGAAAAAGTTAAAGTGTTGAATTTAAGAGTTTTAAAGGTTATGGCTGATAAAAATATTTTATTGGTTAAAGGATGTGTTCCTGGTCATAAAAACTCTTATGTAATAATACAGAAGTAATGAAAATAGCAGTATTAAATTCAAAAGGAAAAGAAACTGGTAGAGAAGTTACTCTACCAAAGGGAATATTCGCCGTTGAACCTAATGAACATGCTTTGTATTTAGATGTTAAGCAATATCTAGCAAACCAAAGACAAGGTACTCACAAAGCAAAGGAAAGAGCAGATATTACTGGTAGTACAAGAAAGATAAAAAAGCAAAAAGGTACTGGTACTGCACGTGCTGGTAGTATTAAGTCTGGAGTTTTTAGAGGAGGAGGAAGAATATTTGGTCCAAGACCAAGAGATTACGATGTAAGACTAAATAAGAAATTAAAAAAATTAGCTAGAAAATCAGCTTTATCTCTTAAGGCTAAAGACAAAGCTATTACTGTTGTCGAGGATTTTGATTTTAAAACACCAAAAACTAAGAAGTTTATAGATGTTTTAAAGGCTTTGAATATAGAAGACAAAAAATCTCTTATTGTATTCGGTGCTCCAAATAATAACGTATATTTGTCATCGCGAAATTTTAAAGGTTCTGAAGTTGTAACTAGTTCTGAAATAAGCACTTACAAAATTTTAAATGCTAAACAACTAGTTATTTCGGAAAGTTCTTTATTAAGTATAAATGAAAATTTAAGTAAATAATTATGAGTCTTTTGATAAAACCAATAATTACTGAAAAGGCTACAAATGATAGTGAGCTAAATAATTGCTACACTTTTCAGGTTAGCAAATCAGCTAATAAAGTTGAAATTAAAAAAGCTATCGAATCCTCATATGGGGTGAAAGTTGATAAAGTGAGAACAATTAATGTTCGTGCCGATAGAAGAATTAGATATACTAAAGCTGGCATCCAATATGGTAAGACAAATGCGATTAAGAAAGCAATTGTTCAGCTAGCTGAAGGAGAATCAATCGATTTATACGCTAACGCTTAAAATTTAAGATAATGTCAGTTAGAAAATTAAAACCAATAACACCCGGACAAAGATTTAGAATAGTAAACGAATATTCTGAAATTACTACTTCTAAACCTGAAAAATCTCTTTTAACTCCTTTGAAGAAAAGTGGTGGAAGAAATAATCAGGGAAAAATGACTATGAGATATAAGGGTGGAGGTCATAAAAGAAGATATAGAATTATAGATTTTAAGAGAGACAAACATGATGTTGTTGGTGAAATTTCATCAATTGAATATGATCCTAACAGATCTGCGTTTATTGCTCTTGTTAACTATACAGATAACGAAAAGAGGTATATTATTGCTCAAAAAGGATTTAAAGTAGGACAGAAAATTGTTTCTGGTCAGTCTGTTTCTCCTGATGTTGGTAATGCAATGCCACTTTCTAATATTCCTCTTGGTACGGTAATTTCTTGTATTGAAATGAGGCCTGGAAAAGGTGCTACTTTAGCAAGAAGTGCTGGCTCTTATGCTCAATTAATGGCAAGAGAAGGAAAGTTTACAACTATTAAATTACCTTCTGGAGAAACAAGATTAGTTTTAAGTAATTGTTTTGCGACAATCGGTGTAGTTTCCAATTCGGATCACCAATTAACAGTTTCTGGTAAAGCGGGGAGAACAAGATGGAAAGGAAGAAGGCCTAGAACTAGACCAGTAGCTATGAATCCAGTAGATCATCCGATGGGTGGTGGTGAAGGTAAAGCATCTGGTGGTCATCCTAGATCAAGAAAAGGAATTCCTGCAAAAGGATTTAGAACTAGATCTAAAACAAAGGAGAGTAATAAATATATTATTGAAAGAAGAAATAAATAATTATGTCTAGATCATTAAAAAAAGGACCATATGTCCACTATAAGTTAAACAGAAAGGTGGAGAAAAACATCCAGGATAACAAGAAAACTGTTATCAAGACTTGGTCAAGAGCCAGTATGATAACGCCTGATTTTGTAGGACAAACTATTGCAGTTCATAACGGTAGACAATTTATACCTGTATATATTACTGAAAACATGGTTGGGCATAAATTAGGAGAATTTTCTCCAACTAGATCTTTTAGAGGTCATGCTGGAGCTAAGAATAAGGGAAAAAAATAAAGCTATGGGAAATAGTAAATCAAAAATGACAGATAATAACAATTTAGCGGTAGCAAAACTTAATAACTGCCCAACATCTCCAAGAAAGATGCGAATAGTTGCTGATTTGGTAAGAGGTAAAAATGTTGATCAGGCCCTAGATATTTTCAGGTTTAGTCAAAAGGAGGCTTCAAGAAAATTAGAAAAATTATTAATGTCTGCTATTTCAAACTGGCAAGCAAAGAATAAAGATTCTAATGTTGAAGATGCTAACTTATATATTCATGAAATTAAAGTTGACAGTGCTTCAATGCTTAAAAGAATTCGACCTGCCCCTCAGGGTAGAGCTCATAGAATTAGAAAAAGATCTAATCACGTAACAATCGTATTAAATACTAAAGATAATACTCAAAGTAATTAAATAAATGGGACAAAAAACAAATCCAATAGGAAATAGAATTGGCATCATTAGAGGTTGGGAATCTAACTGGTATGGTGGCAATGATTATGGTGATAAATTAGCTGAAGATCAAAAGATCAGAAAGTATGTTCACGCTAGATTAGCTAAGGCTAGTATTTCTAGGGTTATTATCGAGAGAACTCTTAAGATTGTAACAATTACAATCACAACTGCTAGACCGGGTATTATTATCGGAAAAGGTGGTCAAGAAGTTGATAAACTTAAAGAGGAATTAAAAAAGATTACCTCAAAAGATATTCAGTTGAATATTTATGAGATTAAAAGACCGGAGTTAGATGCTTTTCTTGTAGCATCTAGTGTTGCTAGACAGATTGAAAATAGAATTTCCTACAAGAGAGCAATTAAAATGGCTATTGCAGCTTCAATAAGAATGAACGCTGAAGGAATTAAAATTCAAATTAGTGGAAGGTTGAACGGAGCTGAAATGGCAAGAAGTGAACACTATAAAGAGGGTAGAATTCCACTTTCAACATTTAGAGCTGATATTGATTATGCTATGGTTGAAGCACATACCACATACGGTAGGATTGGAATTAAAGTTTGGATCATGAAAGGTGAAGTATATGGCAAAAGAGATTTGAACCCGTTAGTAGGCCTTTCAAAGAAACAAGGTAAAAATAATAGAAGAAAAAGAAATTAATCATCGATGTTACAACCGAAAAAAACAAAATATCGTAAGGTTCAAAAAGGAAGAATGAAAGGTAATTCTGGAAGAGGTCATAGACTTTCTAACGGAATGTTTGGAATCAAATCCCTTGACTCTAACTTTTTAACCTCAAGACAGATTGAGGCAGCAAGGATTGCAGCAACTAGATATATGAAAAGGGAAGGTCAATTATGGATTAAAATTTTCCCAGATAAGCCTATAACTAAGAAACCTCTTGAGGTTCGTATGGGTAAAGGTAAAGGAGCTGTGGAATATTGGGCAGCTGTGGTTAAGCCAGGAAGAATCCTTTTTGAAGTTGGAGGTGTGCCTCTTGATATAGCAAAAGAAGCACTTAGACTTGCAGCTCAAAAATTACCTGTAAAAACAAAATTTATAATCGCAAGAGATTACGAGGCATAAAATATAGATATGAAGCAACAGGAAGTAATAAAATTATCAAATGAAGAGCTAAATGAACAGCTCGTTGAAAATAAAAAAAAATACAATGAGCTAAAAATGGCTCATGCTGTGTCTCCATTGGAAAATCCAATTCAGATTAAAGCTATTAGAAAATCAATAGCTAGAATTATGACTGAATTAAATAAAAGAGACAACAAATAATTTATTCTATTTGAATATGGAAAAAAGAAATTTAAGAAAAGAAAGAATTGGGGTTGTAACCAGCAATAAAATGCAGAAATCTATTGTAGTTTCTGAAGTTAAGAAGGTTAAGCACCCGATGTACGGAAAGTTTGTATTGAAAACTAAAAAATATGTTGCTCATGATGAAAAGAATGATTGCAATATAGGTGATAGAGTTAAGATAATGGAAACTAGACCAATTAGTAGGTCTAAGTGTTGGAGATTAGTGGAAATAATTGAAAGAGCTAAATAATTATGTTACAACAAGAATCAAGATTAAAGGTTGCTGATAATACAGGTGCTAAAGAAGTTCTAACTATTAGAGTCCTTGGTGGTACTAAAAGACGATACGCTTCTATTGGAGATAAAATTGTTGTTTCTGTAAAGTCAGCTACGCCAAATGGAATGGTAAAAAAAGGTGCTGTTTCACCAGCCGTAGTTGTTAGAACAACTAAAGAGGTTAGAAGAAAAGATGGATCATATATTAGATTTGATGATAATGCGTGTGTATTATTAGATGCAGCTGGTGAAATGAAAGGAACAAGAGTTTTTGGTCCTGTAGCTAGAGAGCTAAGAGATAAAAAATTTATGAAAATTGTATCATTAGCTCCAGAGGTACTTTAAAAATATTTTATGAGAAGAAAAATTAAAATTAAAACAGGAGATATTGTTAAGGTAATTGCTGGAAACCAGAAAGGTACCCAGGGAAAAGTACTTAGAGTATATGCCGAAAAAAATAGAGCTATTGTTGAAGGTGTAAATGTTGTAAAAAAGCATAACAAGCCAAGTGCCAATAACCCTAAGGGTGGAATTACTGAAAAGGAGTTATCAATTGATATATCAAATATTTCATTGATTACATCTGATGGGCAACCAACAAGAGTTGGGTTTAAAATAGAAAAAGATAAAAAAGTTAGATATTCAAAAAAATCTGACGAAGTATTATAGATATGAGTTATATACCAAGATTAAAAAAGGAATATAAAAGTAACGTTGTTACTAGATTAATTAAAGAATTTAGTTACGATAATGTTATGCAAGTACCAAAGCTTGAAAAAATTGTTATTTCTAAAGGAGTTGGTGCTGCGGTTAACGATAAGAAATTAATCGATCATGCTTTAAATGAAGTAACTGAAATTTCTGGACAAAAGGCTATAGCTACAATGTCTAAGAAAGATGTTGCATCTTTTAAATTGAGAAAAGGTATGCCTGTTGGAGTTAAAGTTACTCTTAGAGGTGAGAAAATGTATGAGTTTCTAGATAGATTTGTAACCACAGCTTTGCCTAGAGTTAGAGATTTTAATGGCGTAAAAAGTACTGGATTTGACGGAAGAGGTAATTATAATTTAGGTGTTACCGAACAAATTATTTTCCCTGAAATAAATATTGATAAGATTAATAAGATTTCAGGAATGGATATAACTTTTGTTACAAGTGCTGATACTGATAAGGAAGCAATGCAGCTTTTAACTGAATTAGGATTGCCATTTTCGAAGAAAAATACCGAAGAAAAACCTAAAGCAGAAAATAAGCCCCCTGTAGCTGAAGCAGCTGCTGAGGAGCCTGTGGTTGAAGAAGTTGCTGAGGAGCCTGTGGTTGAAGAAGTTGCTGAGGAGTCTGTAGCTGAAGAAGTTGCTGAGGAGTCTGTAGCTGAAGAAGTTGCTGAGGAGTCTGTAGCTGAAGAAGTTGCTGAGGAACCTGTAGCTGAAGAAGTTACTGAGGAACCTGTAGCTGAAGAAGTTGAGAATGAAGATTCTTCGGATGAAGATGAAAATTCTGAAGAAAATAATAAAGAAAATTAATTTATAATAAATAAAATACTATGGCTAAAGAATCAATGAAAGCTCGTGAGGTAAAAAGAGCAAAAATTGTAGCTAAATATGCTGAAAAGAGAAAAGCATTAAAGGAAGCAGGTGACTATGAAGGTTTACAAAAGCTTCCCAAAAATGCTTCTCCTATTAGAATGCATAATAGATGTAAACTTACTGGAAGACCTAAAGGATATATGAGGAATTTTGGTATTTCTAGAGTTCTGTTTAGAGAAATGGCTAATAAGGGCTTAATCCCAGGAGTTAAAAAAGCTAGTTGGTAATAAAATAAAATTAAGAATATGAATACAGATCCTATAGCTGATTATTTAACAAGAGTTAGAAATGCAATTAGAGCAAATCATAAAGTTGTTTCTATACCATCATCTAATCTTAAGAAAGAAATTACAAAAATATTATTCGATCAGGGGTATATTTTGAGTTATAAATTTGAGGATGATACTGTGCAGGGTAGTATAAAAATTGCCCTAAAATATACAAAGGAAAACAATGAATCAGTAATAACAAATATTTCAAGAATCAGTAAGCCTGGTTTAAGAAAATATTCTGGTTCATCTGATTTGCCAAGAGTTTTAAATGGGCTTGGTATTGCTATAGTTTCTACATCAAAAGGTGTTATGACAGCTAAGCAAGCAAAAAGAGAAAATGTAGGTGGAGAAGTAATTTGTTACGTTAATTAGAAAAAAAGAAAAAAATGTCTAGAGTAGGAAATAATCCGATTACAATACCTGAAGGGGTTTCAGTTGAAATCTCTGACAACAAAATAGTTGTTAAAGGTAAATTAGGAGAAATTGAACAAGAATTCTCAGATGTAGTGATTAAAATAAATGAAGGAGTTCTTAATGTTGAAAGAACATCTGAAACTAAGGATCACAAATCAAAACACGGTCTTTACAGAGCATTAATTAATAACATGGTTATTGGTGTTTCTGAGGGATGGACAAAAGAGCTAGAATTAGTAGGTGTTGGTTATAGAGCATCTGCACAAGGTCAAAAACTTGAACTTGCTTTAGGTTTTTCTCATAATGTTGTTATGAGTTTAGCTCAGGAAGTAAAAGTAGAAACGGTTTCTGAAAAAGGAGCTAATCCAATAATTAAGCTTTCATCTTATGATAAGCAGTTGGTTGGTCAAGTTGCCGCTAAAATTAGATCTTTCAGAAAACCTGAACCGTATAAAGGAAAAGGAATTAGATTTGTTGGAGAACAAATCAGAAGAAAAGCTGGTAAACAAGCTTAATTTTTGATATTATGAAGTTAACAAAGAAACAAAGAAGAACAAGAATTAAAAACAGAATCAGGAAGATTGTTTCTGGTACAGAAAAGCAACCAAGACTTTCTGTTTTTAGAAGTAATAAGGAGATTTATGCTCAACTTGTAGATGATGTAAATGGAAACACATTAGTTTCATCATCTTCTGCTGAAAAAGAAATCTCTAAATCAAAAGGTAATAAAACTGAAACAGCATCATTAGTTGGAAAAAATCTAGCTGAAAAAGCTGTTTCTAAAGGAATTAAACAAGTGTCTTTTGACAGATCAGGATATTTATATCATGGAAGAGTAAAATCTTTAGCTGATGGTGCAAGAGAAGGTGGATTAAAATTTTAATTTATGTATCATAACTATAAAAGTGTAGAAAGAGTAAAACCAGGAGGTCTTGAACTAAAAGATAGTTTAGTTGGAGTTCAGAGGGTTACTAAAGTGACTAAGGGTGGTAGAACATTTGGTTTCTCTGCAATTGTTGTTGTAGGAGATGAAAATGGTGTTGTTGGACATGGTTTGGGTAAATCTAAAGATGTTTCTAGCGCAATTGCAAAGGCAGTTGAGGACGCTAAGAAGAATTTAGTTAGAATCCCATTGGTAAAAGGAACTTTACCACACCAACAAAAAGGTAAATTTGGTGGTGCTAGAGTTAATATTATCCCTGCTTCACCTGGTACAGGAGTTATAGCTGGAGGAGCAGTTAGGACTGTTCTTGAAGCAGTTGGTGTACATGATGTATTATCAAAATCCCAAGGATCCTCTAATCCTCACAATGTTGTTAAGGCAACATTTGATGCTTTATTAAGATTAAAAAATGCATATACCATTGCTAAAAACAGAGGTATTACACTAGAAAAATTATATAAAGGTTAAAATGGCAAAAATTAAAGTTACACAGGTAAGAAGTTCTATTAATAGAACTAAGAAACAAAAGTTAACTCTAGCTGCTCTTGGATTAAGAAAGCTAGGTATGACTGTTGAGCATGATGATACCCCTAATATTTTAGGAATGATAAATAAGGTTAGTCATTTAGTAACTGTAGAAAAATAAAAAGATGGATTTAAGTAATTTAAAACCTGCTAAAGGTTCAATTAATAAAAATAGTAAAAGAGTTGGCCGAGGTCAAGGTTCTGGAAAAGGTGGAACTTCAACAAGAGGTCATAAGGGTGCTAAATCAAGATCTGGTTATTCAAAGAAATTAGGTTTTGAAGGTGGTCAAATGCCTTTACAGAGAAGAATTCCAAAATTTGGATTCACAAATATTAATAGAGTTGAATATCAAGGTGTAAATCTTGACACTATTCAGTCACTGATTGATAATAAAAAAATTAAAACCTCACTTGACTTTGACTCGATGGTAAAGTTAAGATTGGTAAGGAAAAATGAATTAGTAAAAATATTAGGAAGAGGAGAATTAAAAGGAAAAGTAAAAATTTCTGCTCACAAGTTCACTGTATCAGCCAAATCAGCTATTGAAGCTGCTGGAGGAGAAGCAGTAAACATTTAATAAAGAATATGAAAGTAATTGAAGTATTAAAAAATATTTGGAAAATTACAGAGCTAAAAGATAGAATTCTTTTGACTCTAACCATGTTGCTTGTTTACAGGTTTGGAGCTCAGGTTGTTCTTCCTGGAATAGATGCTACTAAGTTAGGTCAAATTGCTGAGAATACTGAGCAAGGTATATTAGGTCTGTTAAATGCCTTTACGGGTGGTGCATTTGCTAATGCTTCTGTTTTTGCATTAGGAATTATGCCTTATATCTCTGCTTCAATTGTTGTTCAGTTAATGGGTATTGCAATTCCATATCTTCAAAAATTACAAAAAGAGGGTGCAAGTGGTCAGAAAAAAATCACTCAAATTACTAGATGGTTAACAATAGCTATATGTCTTGTTCAATCACCTGCTTATCTGACAGCATTACCTGCTTTAGGTATTCCGCAGGATGCATTTTTGCTTGGTCAAGGAGGAATGTTCTATTTTTCATCAATAATAATCCTGGTAACGGGATGTATTTTTGCAATGTGGCTTGGTGAAAAGATAACAGACAAAGGAATTGGAAACGGTATATCTCTGTTAATTATGGTAGGTATTATTGCAACAATGCCACAATCTTTTGTACAAGAATGGGTTTCAAGAGTAACAGAATCTAACGGAGGTTTGATAATGATTTCAATCGAATTAGTAATTTGGATTGCTATTATTTTAGCATCTGTTATGTTAGTTATGGCAGTTAGAAAAATTGCTGTTCAATATGCTAGACGAACTGCGTCTGGTGGATTTGACAGAAATGTTGCAGGAACAAGGCAATATATTCCACTTAGGTTAAATGCTTCGGGAGTAATGCCAATAATTTTTGCACAAGCAATTATGTTTGTTCCTTCTTTTTTAGGAGCTTCATTAAAGAATTTTGATACTCAGTTTATAGCCAACATGGGTGGTTGGATGGAGATTGAGTTTGCAGATATTTTTGGATTATGGTATAATATAGTATTTGGACTTTTAATTGTAGTGTTTACTTATTTTTATACTGCAATTACTGTCCCAACAAATAAGATTGCTGATGATTTAAAAAGAAGTGGAGGATTTATTCCTGGTATAAGACCGGGAACGGATACATCTAATCTTTTAGATACAATAATGTCACACATTACCTTGCCAGGATCTATATTTTTAGCACTAGTAGCTGTTTTTCCGGCAATTGTGGTAAAGTTTATGGATGTACAGGCAGGTTGGGCTTTATTTTTCGGTGGAACATCACTGCTGATTATGGTTGGTGTAGCAATTGATACTATGCAGCAAGTAAACTCTTATTTGTTAAATAAGCATTATGATGGTTTAATGAAGGCAGGAAGAGATAGAAAACCAGCAATATAATTAATTAAATATGGCAAAACAGGCACCAATAGAACAAGAGGGAACAATTATAGAATCATTATCTAACGCAATGTTTAGAGTTGAATTAGAAAATGGTCATGTGGTAACCGCTCATATATCTGGTAAAATGCGATTGCATTATATCAAATTGTTGCCTGGTGATAAAGTAAAATTAGAAATGAGTCCTTATGATTTGACTAAGGCAAGAATAACTTATAGATTTTAAAAAATGAAAGTAAGAGCTTCAGTAAAAAAAAGAAGTGCAGATTGTAAAATTGTACGAAGAAAAGGGAGACTTTATGTTATAAACAAGAAGAATCCTAGATTTAAACAAAGACAAGGTTAATATTATGGCAAGAATAGCAGGAATAGACATACCAAAGAATAAAAGAGGTGTTATCTCTTTAACTTATATTTTCGGAATAGGAAACAGTAGAGCATCTAAAATTTTAGATGCAGCTGGAGTAGATCATAGTAAAAAAGTTTCTGATTGGACAGACGCTGAGATAAGTAAAATTAGAGAAGCAGTTGGTGCTTTCACAATTGAAGGTGAATTACGTTCAGAAACTCAACTAAATATCAAAAGATTAATGGATATTGGTTGTTATAGAGGAATTAGACATAGATCAGGATTACCCTTAAGAGGTCAACGAACTAAAAATAATTCTAGAACAAGAAAAGGAAAAAGAAAAACTGTTGCTAACAAGAAAAAAGTAACTAAATAATAGTAGTATATGGCAAAATCAGGTACTAAAAAAAGAAAAGTTGTTGTAGAATCCACAGGAGAAGCACATATTGTAGCTTCGTTCAACAATATAATTATTTCTCTTACCAACAAAAATGGTGATGTTATTTCATGGTCATCAGCTGGTAAAATGGGATTTAGAGGAACTAAAAAGAATACACCTTATGCAGCTCAAATGGCAGCTGAAGATGCTATTGGCGTTGCAAAGGATGCTGGATTAAGAAAAGTAAAAGTTTATGTAAAAGGTCCTGGTAACGGAAGAGAATCTGCTATAAGATCTATACATAATGGTGGTATTGAAGTAACAGAAATTGTAGATGTTACTCCTACTCCGCATAATGGATGTAGGCCACCTAAAAGAAGAAGAGTTTAATAATAAGTATAACAAGAGAGGTATTGATTATCGAAGGATTGACCTTAATTCATAATCACTCTTAAAAAATTTAAAAAATGGCAAGATATACTGGTCCAAAAACAAAAATTGCAAGAAAATTTGGGGAACCAATTTTCGGTGATGATAAGTCTTTTGAAAAAAGAAATTATCCACCAGGACAACACGGTAACAATAAAAGAAGATCTAAAAAGTCAGAATATGCTATCCAGTTAATGGAAAAGCAAAAGGCTAAATACACTTATGGTATTTTAGAAAGACAGTTTAGAAACTTATTTAAAAAAGCAACATCATCAAAAGGAATTACGGGTGAGGTGCTTTTACAATTATGTGAATCAAGATTAGATAATGTTGTTTTTCGAATGGGTCTTTCAAATTCAAGACGCGGTGCAAGACAACTTGTATCTCACAGACACATAACAGTTAATGGAGAGATTGTAAATATTCCTTCATATAACCTCAAGCCTGGTGATATCGTAGCAGTTAGAGAAAAATCAAAATCTTTAGAATCGATTGGTAACTGCTTAAAAAATTCATCAAAGGTTTATGAGTGGATAACTTGGAATGATGATACTATGCAAGGTACATATGTTTCTATTCCAGAAAGGATTCAAATTCCAGAAAACATTAACGAACAATATATAGTAGAATTATATTCTAAATAAAAAATTATAAATAAGATTATGGCAATATTAAATTTTCAAAAACCAGACAAAGTAATAATGATCGAATCTTCTGATTATGAAGGTAGATTTGAGTTTAGACCACTTGAACCTGGTTACGGATTAACTGTTGGTAATGCATTAAGAAGAGTTCTTTTATCTTCATTAGAAGGTTTTGCAATTACATCAGTTAAAATTGAAGGGGTTGATCACGAATTTTCTACTATTCCAGGAATTGTAGAAGATGTGACTGAAATCGTATTGAATTTAAAACAAATTAGATTTAAGAGACAGATTGAAGATGTTGACAACGAATTAGTATCAATTTCAATATCTGGTCAAGATAAAATTACAGCAGGTGATTTTCAAAAGTTTATTTCAGGATTTCAGATACTAAATTCTGACCAAGTCATTTGTAATCTTGATTCTAAGGTTCAAATTCAGATGGAAATCACTATCGATAAAGGTAGGGGTTATGTTACTTCTGAGGAAAATAAGAATCAGTCAGCACAATTAGGAACTATTTTTGTTGATTCGATTTTTACTCCAATTAAAAATGTAAAATATCATGTTGAAGACTTTAGAGTTGAGCAAAAAACTGATTATGAGAAACTTGTTTTTGATATAATTACAGACGGGTCAATCACTCCTCAGGATGCTTTGACTGATGCAGCAAGAATTTTGATTCATCACTTTATGTTGTTCTCAGACGAAAGAATTACTCTTGAAGCTGATGAAATTGCTAAGACTGAAACTTATGATGAAGAATCCTTACACATGAGACAGCTTCTTAAAACAAAACTTATTGATATGGATTTATCGGTAAGAGCGCTTAATTGTTTAAAGGCTGCAGAAGTTGATACATTGGGAGATCTGGTATCATTTAATAAAAACGATTTAATGAAGTTTAGAAATTTTGGTAAAAAATCCCTTACTGAGTTAGATGAGTTAGTAATGCTCAAAGGATTAAGTTTTGGAATGGACTTATCAAAGTATAAACTTGAAAAAGAGTAAATAGTTATAAAGTAAAGAAAGAAAATGAGGCATCGTAAAAAGTTTAATCATTTAGGAAGAAAAAAAGGACATAGAAGTTCTATGCTTGCTAATATGGCATGTTCACTTATTGAACACAAAAGAATTAATACAACACTTGCTAAGGCAAAAGCATTAAAGAAATTTGTTGAGCCTTTGATTACTAAATCTAAGTCTGATACAACACACAATAGAAGAATTGTTTTTTCTAGAATGAAGCAGAAAAATGCTGTTGCTGAATTATTTAGAGATGTTGCTGTTAAAGTAGCAAATAGACCTGGTGGTTATACTAGAGTTATTCGCTTGGGTAATAGGTTAGGAGATAATGCAGAGATGGCTATGATTGAACTGGTTGATTACAATGATACTTATGTAACAAAACAAAAAAAATCAACAAGAAGAAGTAGAAGAGGTAATAAAAAAGCTGAAGAAACAAATAATGAAGTTTTAGAAGCAGTTACTGAAGAGACTCCGGTTGTAGATGAAACTCCAGTCGCTGAGGCACCTGCTGAAGAGGCACCTGCTGAAGAGGCACCTGCTGAAGAGGAACCTACTGAGGAAGCACCTGCTGAAGAGGCACCTGCTGAAGAGGCACCTGCTGAAGAGGCACCTGCTGAAGAGGCACCTGCTGAAGAGGCACCTGCTGAAG
>Ga0208277_1000788_pt1 | contig 18647 bp, 15 predicted proteins | sample ETNtaG_5_FD_185782 | JGI IMG/M metagenome (GOLD analysis project Ga0208277, IMG submission 185782) | Marine microbial and viral communities from oxygen minimum zone, Eastern Pacific Ocean - ETNP201406SV205 (SPAdes) (version 2) | ecosystem: Environmental > Aquatic > Marine > Oceanic ...
GCCATTTATAAGATGGAAGAAAAATTACAAAAAGTTAGCGTCACTTCCCTGTCAATACATTTCAATGTTAGTAAATCTACTGTATCAAATATGATAAAAAAATTAGTTTTTATGAATTTGGTTGACAGCAAAGCTTACAAACCAATTCTTTTAACTCGAGATGGCAAAAAAGCTGCCGTTGAGATTATTGCAAAACATCGTTTAATTGAACTGTATTTGGTTAATAAGATGCAATTTGATTTAGACGAGGTTCACGAGATTGCAGAAGAAATTGAGCACATAAAAAATACTAAATTTTTTATTCGAATGCAGGAGATTTTAGGAGACGTTAAGCTAGATCCGCATGGGTCCGTAATTCCAAAGTGTAATTTTTAGATAGCTCTTTTTAAAAAATTATTCTCTTAAAATAAAAAAACCCCTTCTTTCAAAAAGGGGCTTATATATTGAATTTATATGACTTATTGTTGTGGTTGGTAATCATAATATCCCTCAACCGGTATCATGACGTGATCATATCCAGTTCCCTTAAACATAATGTATGGCCCACCAGAATTAAAATCAGTAGTTAAACCCTCCAGAGAGGCAGGATCTTTAGGCATCAACATTAAATGTGGTCCAGATACTATCCATTGACCTTCAGCAGCTGTATCTTTTTCTTTTATGTCAATCTTTCCATCACTATCAACACTCAATCTCATTCCTACGGAGTTATCTTCTCCCATGTCACCATGAAGCATATACATCCATCCATCGTGGTCTAGTTCAGGTTTTGTTCCACCCATATAGGCCATTGCCCATTTCATTCCTTGAGCATCTGCAACCATAGGCATTGCTTCGTGCGCATCTTTCCATCCATTCTCTGGGTCTGACATACCTCTGGGATTTCCCGCCATAGCAGTCCAACCATTTGTTCCTTCTCTTAAAATAGTTCCGTCAACATCAACTACTGTACATCCAGAAGCAATAAATGAGGGAGCTGCAGTGCTGTAAGCCCATATTTTCCAATCAGCAGAAGTATGAGGCCCCTCAGGCTCTCCATTAGTTTTAACCTCTTGCATTGCGGGAGTTTCTGAAACAGCAGTATTACAAGCTACAAAACTTGCTATGATAATTAATAATAATAGATTTTTCATTATATATATTTATTTAGTTTTATTAAAGGTAAAAAAAACACTGAAGTAATTTATTTTAACTAAAAATAAAAGGGAGATGGACTTTCGAACATCTCCCTTTGTACTCGGAGCGGGACTTGAACCCGCACGACCGCAATGGTCATTGGATTTTAAGTCCAACGTGTCTACCAATTCCACCATCCGAGCGATAATCTGAGCGAAAGACGGGATTTGAACCCGCGACCCTCACCTTGGCAAGGTGATGCTCTACCCCTGAGCTACTTTCGCATTGTGGAATGCAAATGTAAAATAAAATCTAAATATGACTTAATCTTTTAAATCAAAAAAATCATTAATCTAGCCTTGGTCCTTTTGAGAAATTCTTCGTTTTATTTGATTTAATTGCATTAAGGCTTCAACCGGAGTTAATGTGTCGATGTCTAAAGATGCAATCTCCTCTCTTATAGTTTCAAGTAATGGATCATCAAGATTAAAAAAACTTAGCTGTAATTCGGATTCACTATCTTTTTTAATATTATCCTTTTTCAAACCATGTGAACTTTCCAAAGTTTTAAGCTTAGCTTTAGCAGTACCTAAAACATGTTGTGGCATACCAGCCATTTTTGCTACATGAATCCCAAAACTGTGAGCACTTCCACCAGGAACCAACTTTCTTAAAAAAAGAACATCATCTTTTGTCTCCTTAATCGATACGTTAAAGTTTTTAACCCGCTGGAAAGACTTGGTCATTTCATTCAATTCGTGATAGTGTGTTGCAAATAAAACCCGAGGTCGAAATGGGTGCTCATGTAAGTATTCTGTTATAGCCCATGCTATGGAAATCCCATCATAGGTACTAGTTCCTCTTCCTATTTCATCTAAAAGCACTAGGCTACCCTGTGAAATATTATTGAGGATAGATGCTGTTTCGTTCATTTCTACCATAAAAGTTGAAGCCCCCATTGAAATATTATCACTGGCACCAACACGAGTAAAAATCTTATCTACAATCCCAATAGTGGCTTTTGTTACTGGAACAAAACTTCCTATTTGAGCTAAAAGCGAGACCAAAGCTATTTGACGAAGTAATGCTGATTTTCCAGACATATTAGGTCCAGTAATCATAATTATTTGTTGAGTTTCTCGATCTAAGTAAACGTCATTAGCAATGTATGGCGTACCCAGTGGCAATTGTTTTTCTATTACCGGGTGTCTTGCACCCTGTATATCTAAAAAGTTATCATTAGTCATTTTTGGGCAAGAGTAATTATTTTTTTTTGCCATTTTTGCAAAATTACTCAATACGTCCCACTCAGCTACTGCAGCAGCATTTTGTTTTAAAACCTCTAATCCGTTTTGCAAATTTCGCACTAACTCACTAAATAATTGTTGCTCTAGGTTTAAAATAAGATCCCCAGCTTGTAAAATTTCTGATTCAAACGTTTTTAATTCTTCTGTTATATAACGTTCTGCGTTTACTAATGTCTGTTTTCGAATCCATTCTTCTGGAACTTTATCTTTATGAGTATTTCTAACTTCAATGTAATAACCAAATACATTATTGAAAGCAATTTTAAGCGATGGTATTTGGGTTCGCTCAGTTTCCCTTTCTAGCATTTTATCCAAGTGAGCTTGAGATGTTTCACGTAAGTCTCTTAATTTATCTAACTCTTTTGAAAAGCCTCTTGCAATAACTTTTCCTTTGGAGACCAAAACAGGAGCATCTTGGTGCAAAGAATTTTCAAGTATGGTTAAAAGATTTTTGCATGACGAAAGCTCATTAATTTGCTTTTTTAGACCTGAAGTTTTTAATTCCTTTACATAAAATTTAAACTGCTCAATAGCTTTCAAAGAAAATGTCAATTGGTTTAATGCTCTTGGAGAGATTTTCTCTGTAGCTATTTTAGCCATGACTCTTTCAATATCGATAATTTGATCAAGTGCTTTAATTGTTTGATCTAAAAGAGCTTCATCTTCCAAAAATTCTTTTACACATTTTTGTCTTTCTTCTATTAACCTAATTTCTTTCAAGGGAAAAGCAAGCCATCGCTTTAAAAGACGTGCTCCCATAGGAGTTTTTGTTTGATCAATCACTTTTATCAATGGAACACCTTCAGGATGGTTAGGATGAAAAAGTTCCAGGTTTCTTTGAGTAAATTGATCTAACCAAACATAACTACCTTGAATTATTGGCACAAGCCGAGTTATATGTTGTAATTTTTCATGTTGGGTTTTTGAGAGATAATGCATCACGGCACCAGCAGCTGATATCCCTACAGTATATTTATGAATTCCAAATCCTTCTAGAGAATTAGTTTGAAAATGTGATATCAGTTTATTTTTAGCTGTGCTTAATTCAAAAGCCCAATCTTCTATGTAAAAAAATGGAAATTGTTCACCTAAATGCTCTATAAAAAACTTCTTTTTTGGCTTTGGAATCAAAACTTCACTAGGGCTATAACTCTCAAGTAATTGTTGAATTTGTTCTAGATTACCCTCTGAAACAGAAAAGTCACCTGTTGAGATATCTAAAAAAGAAACTCCCCAATTTTTTTTATAAAAAACAGCTGCTAAATAATTATTTTTCTTTTGGTCTAAAACGTCATCGTTAAGCGATACGCCAGGTGTAATTAATTCTGTAACTCCTCGCTTTACAATTGTCTTAGTCATTTTAGGATCCTCTAATTGGTCACAAATAGCAACTCGACAGCCTGCCTTGACCAACTTAGGTAAATAAGTGTTTATTGAATGATGCGGAAATCCTGCAAGTTCTGTTTCACTTGTACTTCCAGCACCACGCTTAGTTAAGATTATTCCAAGAATTTTCGAAGCGCTAACAGCATCTTCTCCAAAAGTTTCATAAAAATCACCAACACGAAAAAGTAATAAGGCATCAGGATATTTCGCCTTGATGCGATTATACTGCTTCATAAGCGGCGTTTCTTTTACTTCTTTAGACACGTAAATTGATTTTTACTAATGTATTTAAAATTTGAAGGTTTCCCCAAAAACAAAGATGCAAATCACCTAATAAATTTTATTGTACGTATTTTTGTTTTTTTACAATTTATGAGGAAACTTAAAAATGAAGAATTAGATCGTAAATCAATAGAAGATTTTAAGGTATCTAAAAAATTACCTCTCACAATTGTATTAGACAATATTAGAAGTTTAAATAACATCGGGTCTGTTTTTAGAACAGCTGATGCTTTTTTAGTAGAAAAAATTTATCTCTGCGGAATAACCGCTTCACCGCCACACAAGGATATTCAGAAAACGGCATTAGGCGCATCAGAGAATGTAGCTTGGGAGCATGTAGATTCTACAATAGAAATTGTTAAAAAACTCCAATCCAAGGGAATATCTGTATGGCCCATTGAACAAACAGAAGGTTCCACATCATTAGATTTTTTTAATCCTAAGCCCAAAAAATCGTATGCTTTTATCTTAGGAAATGAAGTAAAAGGTGTAGACCAAAAAGTTATAAATATTTGTAAAAGGGCCATTGAAATTCCTCAATTTGGAACAAAACATTCTCTAAATATAAGTGTTGCTGCGGGTCTTGTGATATGGGATTTTTTTACTAAAACGAAGCTCTGAAAATTGCTCTAAGAATACTTTTAAAAGTATTTTCATCACTTTCAAAATCTTTTTTATTTACATCAATCTCTTTAATATTAATAGATAAATCTTTTTTTAGTAACTCTTTATATCCTTTTTGAAGACTAGTAAGATAGTTTCGGTTAATGTTTTTTTCAAAGGAACGCTCTCTGCTCTGAATGTTTGCTTTTAGTCTTGATATTCCGCATTTAAGAAATATCAAAAGATCTGGCTTTTTTATAGATTTTATTCTGTCTTCAAAATCTTTCTTGTAAGTATTATATTCAAGGGTATCTAAATTTATACTAGAAAAAACTAAGGATTTATATATTGAAAAATCAGCAACTACAAAATCATATTTTTTTTTCCAAAAAGAAATATCATTTTCGAACCTATCATTTAGGAAAAATTTTTCTGCTTGTAAAGCAAATGACTTTGGATTTTTATAAAAATCTTCTATAAAAGGATTATTTGAAAAAGATTCAGTTAAAAGTGTTGCCTTATAATATTTAGCGATTTTAGTAGCTAAAGTTGTTTTGCCAACGCCAATATTACCCTCTATTACTATATAAGGAAATTTTTTAAAAATTGGAGGTAGACTTAAATCATAAACTAAAGGATTAGCAGTTGTATTGTCTGAGCTTTTTTGAAATAGCTCTTCAGATGTTTGGTGTAAAATTGGATGAACAAATTTAGGTGCAATTTCACAAAGAGGTGCCAATACAAAGTTACGTTGGTGTAATCTAGGATGAGGAACTTTTAATTCAGACGAAAATATAATTTTACTTCTATAAAAAAGCAGGTCTAAATCTATAATTCTTGACTCATAACCGTTTTTTTTAGTGCGATATCTCCCCATTTTTTCTTCTACATCCAATAGTACATCTAAAAGAGATTTAGGATTGAGTTTTGTTTCAAGGGTCACACATGCATTGTAAAATGGTTCACTTTCAAATCCCCATGAGGGAGTTTCATATACTTTTGACAAAGAATTTATTTTTATAGGGTGAGAATCAAGATGTGCTAAAGCCTTATATAGTGACTCCAATCTGTCTCCTCGATTACTGCCTAACGAAATTAAAATTTGGTCTTTCAAAACAAAATTTAAAATGATGACAAAGCTACAAAACCCTATATTTGTAACGTCAACTTTAAAGCTTATTAAATGAATTTTACAAGAAGTTTTTTTGCCTCCGTTTTAGGTTCACTCACTGCTTTTGGACTCTTATTTGTTATTTTACTTTTAATTATATCCGCTACTGCAAGTATTTTTAATGCTTCTAGTGGAAGTGTTACTTTGAGTGACAATAGTATTTTAAATTTAGACTTGAACCTACCAATTGTAGAAAGACCCCCTGTTTTTGATGAAATTCAAAATATTTTAGGACTTGAAGATCAGGTTATAGGTTTACCAAATATTCTTTCAGCCATCGATATTGCTTCAGAAAATCCAAAAATCAAAGGAATAAGCCTTCGCTCTGATTTTATCTCATCTGGATGGGCACAAACCAACAGCATAAGAAGGGCTCTAAAAGATTTTAAATCTAAGGGCAAATTTATTTATGCATATGGAGATGTCTTTACCCAAAAAGGATATTTTCTTGCATCTGTTGCAGATTCTATATTTTTAAATCCAGCAGGAACTATGGAATTTAAAGGACTTGCTTCAGAGATTTTATATTATAAAGACTTTCAAGATAAATATGGATTTAAAATGGAGGTAGTCCGCCATGGTAAATATAAAAGTGCAGTGGAACCATTCTTAGAAAATGAGATGAGTAATGAAAATAAATATCAAATAAGTGGTTTACTCAACGATATTTGGTCTACACTTAGAGAAGAAATATCAGCTTCGAGGGGATTATTACCTGAAACTTTAGATGAAATAGCAACCAATAAAATTTCAATTCCTCAGGATGCCATTTCATCAAGACTAATAGACGGTTTAGCTTATGAAGATGCTTTTATCGAAAAAATTAAAACTCGTTTGGAATTAGACAAAGACGATAAGCTTAAAAAGGTAAGTGTAGATAGAATTAATAGAACAAATAAATCTTATGATGCATCAATTAAAGACAGAATTGCGATTGTTTTTGCTAAGGGAACTATCCTATATGGAGAGGGTTCTGAATCTATTATAGCACAAGGAGTGTTTGTTGAAACCATTGAAGAATTAGCTAATGACGATTGGATCAAAGCAGTTGTTTTAAGGATTGATTCTCCTGGAGGAAGTGCTTTGACATCAGAGTTGCTTTGGAGGGCAATAGAAAAATTGAAAGAATCTAAACCGGTTATTGTATCTATGGGAAATACTGCTGCATCTGGAGGTTATTATATAGCTGCTGGTGCAGATCATATTTTTGCTGATCCTTTAACAATAACAGGATCTATTGGTGTTTTCGCTACTTTACCAAACGCTAAAGGTTTTTTAGATGATATCGGAATTCAATCCGAATCAGTAGAAACTCACCCTAATGCCATTGGTTACAGTCCATATCAAAATCTTAGTGAATCCTACGAAAAACAAATGAAAAGGGGAATTGAAAGTGTTTATGATACCTTCAAACAGAGGGTGATTGATGGAAGAAACTTAAGCTCAAAAGAAGTTGAAAGACTTTCTCAAGGTAGAGTTTGGAGTGGTAAACAAGCATTAGATATAGGTCTTATAGATGGTTTGGGTGGATTGAAAGATGCCATAGAATTAGCTGCAGAAATTTCAGAAATAGATAACTACAATGTAATTGAGTATCCAAAATTTGAAGAGAATTTAGAAAATATGTTAAGTGGAATTACTCCTTCAATACACAAAAAAAATCGTTTAGAAAATCTGTTACCAGAACAAATATTATTGATCTTGAAGGGCACCCAAGCTAATGTAACATTACCATATATTCAAACCCTTCTTCCATTTGAACTTATTATTAATTAAATGACAAATCAAAAAAAGGAACTTGCTAAAAACTTGTATTTACTCCTAGCCGGACTATTCATAACCTCCTTAGTTGTTTCAAATCTAATTTTTCAAAAATTTTTCTATTGGTATCCTTTTGACATTAAAATATTTGGAAATTCTCTATTTGAGCTTTCTGTGGGGGTCCTTCCCTACCCAATTACATTTTTAATAACTGATTTGATTTCGGAAATCTATGGTAAAAAGAGTGCTAATCAAGTAGTAATCACGGGTATTTTTGCCTCATTTTTTTCTATGGGAATTCTTTTAATGGCAAATGAAGTTCCTGCTATTAAAAATTCTCCAATTGATGATCAAACATTTAATGAAGTATTTGCACTTTCTCCAATTGCAGTTTTAGCCTCAATGATTGCTTATTTGATAGCTCAGTTTATAGATATTCGTATTTATCATTTTTGGAAAAATCTTACCCAAGGTAAAATGTTATGGTTAAGAAATAACTTCTCGACTTTTACCTCTCAATTTGTAGATTCATTATTGGTAATAGGATTATTAAGCATTTTTGGTGTATTAGAATGGACACTTTTTTGGGGTCTTGTTATTTCTAGTTTTCTTTTTAAAATACTTGTGGCTGCTTTAGACACCCCACTTCTTTATCTTTTTGTTGGTATTTTTAGAAAAACTTTCCATTTAAAACCTACAGACGAAATAGAAATTTGATCTATGGATAGTAAAACAAGTGGCATACGTATTAATAAATATTTAAGCGAGATAGGTCACTGTTCCAGAAGAGCTGCAGATAAACTAATTGATGATGGCAGGATTAAAGTAAATGGAAAAGCAGTTTCAATGGGGCAAAAAGTAAGCTCCAGTGACAGGATTGAAGTCGATGGGATTCTTGTTGAAAATCTTAAAGAAGGTAATGTTTACATAGCATTTAACAAACCAACTGGAATTGTTTGTACGACTGATACAAGAGTTGAAAAAGATAATATTATCGATTATATTAACTACCCCCGGCGTATTTTCCCAATCGGAAGATTAGATAAAATGAGTGAAGGTTTGATTTTAATGACTAATGATGGAGACATCGTTAATAAAATTCTTCGCTCTCGCAACAATCATGAGAAAGAATATATTGTGACTGTAAATAAACCAATCACTAATGATTTCATTGAAAAAATTAGAAATGGATTACCTATTCTAGATCAGATTACTAAAAAATGTTATGCAGAACAAATTCATAAAAAGCAATTTCGTATTATTTTGACACAGGGTCTAAATCGTCAAATTAGAAGAATGTGCGAGTACCTTGAATATAAAGTTGTAAAGTTGAAACGTATCCGTATAATGAATATTAAATTAAATACTAAAGTTGGACGATATAGAGATTTAACTAAAAAGGAAATGAACGAATTGCTTAATCTTATATCTGATTCTGAAAAAAATTTTAATTAATAATATTGAATTCGACTTTTTGGCCTTCATTAGAACGAACATTAAATACAGTTTGATCTTCAAAAAGAAAATATTGGCCTTTCACACCTATTAACTTACCTTGATAAAAAGGTGTCTTTAATAAATTTAAACTAACTACTTTATTGGGATATTTATTTACTGGAAAAATAATCTTCTCCAATTTTCTTTCATCCAGATTCATGAAAGATTTTAAGTCTCCAGGTAAATGATCTGCAGCTTTATTAAAAGCTTCTTCCCAATTAGTTTCTTCTAATTCGTTTTGCAGCATTTTCCTCCAATTAGTTTTATCAGAAAAAATTTGTTTTAGAGAAACCTCTGCAACACCAGCTAAATATCTATTTGGCACTTCTAAGACAATCATAGCCTCCTCAGCTCCCTGATCAATCCAACGGGTTGGCAATTGACTTTTTCTTGTAACACCTACTTTTAAATGACTACTAAGAGCTAAATAAACAATATGAGGCTGCAATTGAATTTTCTTTTCATAATCTAAATCTCTATCAGGGATATCTAAATGAGCTTTACTAAGTTCTGGACGCATAATCCATTCTCCAACTGCGGGGCTCTCAAAAAAACAAGATTTACAAAATCCTTGCCTAAAAATAGGGTGTTCTACATAACAATTTAAGCACTGAGAACCTATACTTTTAATACTTATAGTTTTGCCAATACATTGATTTAAATGAATAAAATCACTTTCCATATCCAGAAAATAATCGATTGGAGTATTGCGCTCTGTTATCATTTTTTTTAAGATTCCTTCAAACATAAACCAGAAAAGAATTAATTTTATTTACTTAAGTAAGATAATAATTTTTTAATGCCAATACCCTTATTTAACTCTATAGCTTCATGGATTCTAAAAAAAAGAATACATCAAATGGAGCTATTTATGAAATATCCTAACGAAGTTCAAAATGAGCTACTGCATGAGTTAATTAAAACGGCTTCTAAAACTGAAATTGGAAAACTATACGATTTTAAAACAATAAAGAGTTATGATGTTTTTAAAAGTAGAGTACCACTATGTAGTTATGATGACATAGAATTAGATATTGAGCGCTGTAGACAAGGAGAACAAAATCTCTTTTGGCCAAGTAGTATAAAGTGGTTTGCTAAATCAAGTGGGACTACTAATTCTAAAAGTAAATTTATACCCTTAAGTAATGAGGCCTTAGAGGACTGCCATTATAAAGCTGGAAAGGATATGCTATCATTATACTTTAACAATAATGAAAATTCTCAACTTCTCACCGGTAAATCTCTAAGACTTGGTGGTAGTAATGAATTATATAACAAAAACGATAGTTATTTTGGAGACCTCTCATCTATAATAATTCAAAATCTTCCCTTCTGGGCTGAGCTCAGCAGTACACCAAGTAATAAAACATCACTTATGCCTGAGTGGGAGTCAAAAATGAAAGCTATTGTAACAGAGTCAATATCTGAAAAAGTGACTAGTTTGGCTGGAGTCCCATCTTGGATGTTAGTATTACTCCAAAATGTTTTAAAGAAAACCGGAAAAAAAACAATATCTGAAGTATGGCCTGATGCAGAAGTATACTTTCATGGAGGTGTAAGTTTTAAACCTTATCGTGAATTATATAAAGGATTATTCACAAAATCAAACTTTCGATTTTACGAAATTTATAATGCATCAGAAGGTTTTTTTGGAATCCAGGACCAAAATCATTCTGAAGAATTATTATTGATGCTTGACTATGGAATTTTTTATGAATTCATACCAATTAAAGGAGATAATGAAAATGAATCAGAAATCGTACCTCTTTCTGAAGTTACCTTAAACACTAACTACTCTATTGTTATAACAACTAATGGAGGTTTATGGCGATATAAAATTGGAGATACCATTCATTTTACCAGTTTATCACCTTATCGAATTCAAGTCACTGGCAGAACAAAACATTTTATTAATGTTTTTGGAGAGGAACTTATAATCGATAATGCTGAAAAAGCACTTGAGAAAGTTAGTGCTCAAACTGAAAGTATTGTTTCTAATTATACAGCAGGTCCTGTTTTTATGAAAAAAAATTCTAAAGGTGCGCATGAATGGATAATAGAATTTGAAAAAGAGCCCAGAGATTTAAATCAGTTCAGTTCATTATTGGACCTAGCCTTACAGGAAGAAAATTCCGATTATGAAGCAAAACGATATAAAAACATGACATTGCAATCACTGAAAATTCATAAAGCAAAAAAAGGATTATTCTATGAATGGTTATCTAAAAAAGGTAAGCTTGGGGGTCAACATAAAGTTCCTAGACTTTCAAATTCTAGAGAAATTTTAGATGAACTCTTAGAAGCGATTAATTAAGAAACAACTTTCAACTTTGGCAACTCTATCCTAGAAAGTTTTTGATCAGCATATTGTTTAGTGACTTTTAGTCTTTTAACCTTTGTTTCTGGTAACTCAAACATAGCATCGTTTAGAACTGCTTCGCAAAGGGATCTCAAGCCTCTCGCTCCTAACTTATATTGAAGTGCTTTTTCTACTATAAAGTCTAATGCTCCCGGTGTAAATTGTAATTCGATATTATCCATCGCGAATAATTGAACATATTGCTTAATTAATGCGTTTTTGGGAGTAGTTAATATGGTTCTTAATGTAATTTCATCTAGAGGACTCATATAAGTTAAAACCGGTAATCTCCCTATAATTTCTGGTATTAAACCAAATGCTCTGACGTCTCTGGGAGTAATGTATTGCAACATATTTTCCTTATTTATATCACGCTTCTCAAGTGCTGTTTTGTATCCAATTGCTTGTAGATTTAGACGCTTATTTATGTGGGCTTCAATTCCATCAAATGCTCCTCCAGCTATAAACAGTATATTAGAAGTATCTACTTCTATAAATTTTTGATCAGGATGCTTTCTGCCGCCTTTAGGTGGAACATTAACAATTGTTCCTTCCAATAACTTTAATAAAGCTTGTTGAACTCCTTCACCCGAAACATCTCTTGTTATAGATGGATTATCACTTTTACGAGCAATTTTATCAATTTCATCAATAAAAACAATTCCTCTTTCAGCTTTATCAACATCATAATCTGCAGCCTGAAGCAGCCGCGATAGTATACTTTCTACATCTTCACCTACATAACCTGCTTCAGTTAAAACTGTTGCATCTACAATTGCTAATGGCACTTTTAATAACCGAGAAATAGTTTGAGCTAAAAGTGTTTTTCCAGTGCCTGTAGGACCGACTAATAAAACATTACTTTTTTGAATTTCAATATCATTTTCGTTGGTGTTTTCTTGAATCAAGCGTTTATAATGATTGTAAACAGCAACTGATAAAACTCGCTTTGATGCTTCTTGTCCAATAACATAATCATCCAAAAAAGATTTAATTTCCTTAGGAGGTTTCAATTCTATTGAAGTTGAACTTTTATCTTGCTCAGAAGCCTCTTCTAATACTATTCCGTGAGCCTGTTCTATGCAACGATCACAAATATGAGCATCCAATCCAGCAATAAGTAACTGAGTTTCTGGTTTAGGCCTTCCACAAAAAGAACAATTTAAATCAGGCTTACTCATAAAGAAAAATTATTTAGGAGCATTTTTGAGAACTTCATCAACCATACCGTAGGCTTTTGCTTCCTCAGCTTTCATCCAATAATCACGATCACTGTTTTCGGTTACTTTTTTCATGTTTTGTCCCGAATGTTTAGAGATAATTTGATATAACTCATCTTTTAATTTAAGAATTTCTCTGGCTGTAATTTCAATGTCAGAAGCTTGTCCCTGAGCTCCTCCTAATGGTTGGTGAATCATTACACGAGCATGTGGAAGAGCAGACCGCTTTCCCTTGTGCCCAGCACAAAGTAAGACTGCACCCATTGAAGCGGCAATACCTGTACAAATTGTAGCTACATTAGGTGTTATAAATTGCATGGTGTCATAAATGCCAAGACCTGCATAAACTCCACCACCGGGAGAATTGATATACATTTGAATATCACGATTTGAATCAGTACTCTGTAGGAATAATAATTGGGCTTGAATGACATTAGCTACTTGATCATTTATTGCAGTTCCTAAAAACATTATTCTATCCATCATCAATCGAGAAAAGACATCCATTTGTGCAACGTTTAATTGTCGCTCTTCAATTATGTAAGGTGTCATACTACTTACAATTTTATCGTAATACATTGCACTAATACCGTGGTGTTTTGTTGCGTATTTTTTGAATTCTTTACCGTAGTTCATGTAAAATAATTTTCTTTAAAATTAATGAATTTATTATGCTTTACCGTAAGCTTGCTTTATAAAGGCATCAAAACCGACCTTTTTTGTATTTAATGGGGCATTTTCTTTATAGAAATTAAGTATTTTTTCTCTCATTAATTGTTCTGAAATTCGACGAGTTTCATCCTTATTTGACATAACGTTTGAGATAATTTCATCTAATTTTTCTTTTTCAGGTTTTTGACCATATTGCATCATTTGATTTTGAATCATTGAAGCTGTATAATCTTTGAGCTCTTCAAAATTAATGTCAAGATTGTTTTCACTTATTATTTTGCCTTCTATTAGTTGATAGCGTATACCGCTTTCCGATTTACTATACTCCTGGACAGCTTCTTCTGGAGTCATAGGTTCTTTAGAAGAAGTCTGGATCCACTTAGTTAAAAATTCTGAGGGAAGTTTGAATTTTGTTTTAGCGACTATAGCCTCAGAAATATCATTCATGAGTTTTTGATTTGCTTGTGGTTCAAACTGTAATTTTAAGCTTTCTTTTATTTTTTCTTCTAGCTCTTTTACTGAAGTAACTGTTCCTGGTTCATATAATTTATCAAAAAGTTCTTGATTAAAATCTGCAAGAATTCTTTCATTTATTTCCTTTAACTCAATGGTTATATTAGAATTCAAAAGCTCTTTAAATTTTTTATCATCTAAAGATAAAAGCCGCTTTAAAGTTTCATCATCTCTAAAAAAACCTTTTGTCGAAAAACTCAATACTTCTGATAACTTAGCCTCTTTTAAGACTGATATATTTTTCTTAGATTTTACATCTTGAATGGTGAAATTGACCATTTTTTCTAACTCAACTTCCTTATTCCTAAATTGAGCTGTTATCTCATATCCTTTTTCAATTTTATTTTGACTAACTAGTTTTCCATATTGTTTTTGGATATTGATTATTTGTTCCTGAATCATTTTTCTTTCAGGTTCAATTTCATAACGGATTATTTTTTTAAGGACACTTAATTTAATGTCAAACTTTGGAGCCATACCTAGTTCAAACTCAAAAGTCAGCTGAGGATCTTTCCAATTGAGCGCTTCTTTGGGGGGTTTAGGAATTGGATTTCCAAGCAACTCAAGTTTTTCATCCTTAATATAATTATCTAAATTTTCTCTTAGTAATTTATTAACCTCATCGGCAATAACAGCTTGCTCATATTGCTTTTTGATCATTCCCATTGGAACATGGCCCTTTCTAAATCCTGGAATGTTCGCGTTTTTCCTGTAATTACTTAAAACCGTACTTACTTTTTCTTCATAATCCTTACGATCTATGGTCATGTTTATGACTGAATTCAATGAATCTAAATCAGTTTTGTTAATGTTCATTATGTGTTTTAATTAAGTGCGCAAAAATACACTTTTTTATTGCTGCATCAAAGTTTTTTAAAATCCTGAGAGTATGTAAAATCATTACATTTTTTTAAAATAAATAAAAATATAATCCAGTATCCTCAAAATAAAATCACTTTCTATATTTATAAAAATAAATCTACTATATTTGCCCCCTAGAATTAATAACCGGAGGATCGTGCATCCTCATAAATTAATATGATATGCCTGTAAAACTCAGACTTCAAAGACACGGAAAAAAAGGAAAACCTTTTTATTGGCTAGTAGCCGCAGACTCTCGTTCCAAAAGGGACGGTCGTTATCTCGAAAAGATAGGAACTTATAACCCAAACACTAATCCAGCAACTGTTAATATCGATATTGACAAAGCAATTAATTGGTTAGATAAAGGAGCGCAGCCTACAGATACTGCTCGTACTTTATTATCCTATAGAGGGGTAATGTACAAGCATCACTTAAACGGGGGCATAAGAAAGGGTGCATTCACTCAGGAAGAAGCTGACAAAAAATTTGAAATCTGGCTTGAAGAAAAAAATACAAAAATTCAAGCCAAAAAAGATAATTTATCAAAAGACCAAACTAAAGCTAAAGCTAAACGTATAGAGGCTGAGAAAGCAGCTAGTGAAAAAAGACTTGCAGATGCTGCAGCTGCTGAAGCTGAAGCCATTGCGAAAAAAGCTGCTGAAGAAGCAATTGCTGCCGAGGAAGCACCTGCCGCTGAGGAAACACCTGCCGCCGAAGAAGCATCTGCTGCTGAGGAAGCACCTGCTGCTGAGGAAGCACCTGCCGCTGAGGAAGCACCTGCTGCTGAGGAAGCACCTGCCGCTGAGGAAGCACCTGCCGCTGAGGAAGCACCTGCTGCTGAAGAAGCACCTGCCACTGAAGAAGCACCTGCTGCTGAAAATACATCATCAGATGATATTTCTCCAGACTCTAAAGAAAAGGAGGAATAATACAGTGGGATAAAATACAACCCTAATTGTAGACGGATGACCAAGGAAGGCTACTTTTATATTGGAACCATCGTTAGGAAATATAGCTTTAAGGGAGAATTACTAATAAAAATAGATAGTGATGATCCAGAATCATACACAAATTTAGATTCTGTATTTATAGAATTAAAAACTGGGCTAGTGCCTTTTTTTATTCAAAAATGTCAACTTCATAAATCTGCTTTGTTGAGGATTAAATTTAATGAAGTGAATAATGAGTTTGATGCAGATTCATTAATGAAAAAAGACTTGTATTTACCGATTAATTTACTCCCTCCTCTAAAGGGTAAAAAATTTTACTTTCACGAGGTAATAGGTTTTTCGTTGATTGAGGATGGACTTTTAATCGGAAAAATAGAACGTATTCAAGACGGTGGACTTCAAGCGCTATTTGAGGTTAAAAAAAATGATGGTAAACTTGCTCTTATTCCCATTCATGATGATTTCATATTGGAAGTAAATCGAGATTTAAAAAAAATAATTGTTAAACTTCCAGGAGGGCTAATAAATCTACAAGATTAATTTCCTAAAAAAACAAAACAAAACCAAAAGATGGTAATGGAGAGCTATTACCTTCCCCTGTTGAAACCGGAACTAAGCTCCTTGGTAAACTAATTTCACCATCATCTGATCTATTTAAACCATATTCCTGAGGAGCAGGATTGGATTGTGCCATGAAATTTTGTACTTCAAAATAAAAATTAAATGATAAATCATTGAAATTCCATTTTTTGTCAATTCGTATATCGGCTTGATTAAATGCTGAAAGTTTTACATCTCCTAGACGATCGTAATCCAAAATAATTTCTGGATAAGAAGCAGTACTTAATTCCAAATTAATAGGCACATAAGGATTTTCACCAGCAAATCTCCAACGAGCACTAACTTCCCAATTACGCTTTAGTTTATATCCTCCTGAAAATGATATTAAATGACGACTATCCCAAACCGAAGGTCGAGATACTCCGTCTATTCCTGAGAATTCACTAAAAAAATAAGTATATGCAAATATTCCGTAAAAATTATTGGATAGCTTTTGTTGAAATAAAACTTCAGCTCCACGACTTTCCCCAAGCCCTTCAGAGATAATTGCCTCATTACCCAAAACTTCAAACCCACCACCTTTATTGGCCAGGGAAACTCCATCGATTAATGAAATTGGGTAGTTTGAGTATTTCTTTAAAAATCCTTCAACAGTAACTCTTGATGCTGGAGTTAAGTTGTATTCTATTCCAGCAACGTAATGATCACTTTTGGTATATAGAGCGTCTTTATTAACAAACACATTTCTTTCCTGAAAACCTAACATTGTGTATGTTGGAATTTTAAAATATCGCCCTAAGGAGGCATTAAATTTCCATTGTTGGTCTTTTGAAAGAGCATATGATAGAGAAAGTCTAGGAGAAATATTATCTGCTAAATTAGATCCCTCAGAAAAAGTATCTTCATCTGTTCTAAGACCTAAGGAAAAACTTAAGCGATCATTAAAAAAATTTCTAGAACCCTTTAAAAAAAATCCATATTTGATAAAATTCAAATCAGTCTGATAAGTGATATCATAAAAGATAAATTGAGTATCATTTTTATAGCTAGATTTTTGCAAATTAAATCCTGCAGACCATTTCCATTTGTCAACGTACTGAGTTGCTTGAAAACGCAATTTAGATTCCCATTCATAAGAATCATTTTGAAATATAGTTCCTGTTTTAGTTGTATTGTCTTTATAGCGAGCAAAAACATTTTCCAATCGATTAGAACTTAAAGCTGTTGTCATAAATCCTTTACCGTTTTTGTAGTTCCTTTTCCATGATAATCCAACAGTAGCACTACGCTGATCAATTATTGGAACCTGCTCTAATGTTGCTTGTTGCTCGGCATCGAACTCATCTGGTGGTTTCACAGAAAAATCATCGATAGCCCCAATTCCAATAAAAGTCAAAGAATTGAATTTATTAATTTCATGTTTAATTTTCCACTGATAGTCCCAATAATCGGGTCTTATCGGAAGTCCTATCAATTCAAATAAAAACTGAAGATAACTTCTTCTAACAGAAAGCAAAAAAGTTGTTTTTGCAGGTTCAGATTTATTTTTCCTGAAAAGAGGTCCTTCTAATGTCAAACCAGCCTCACTAGCACCAAAACGAAAATTTCCTCCAAATCCTGATGGGTCTCCCTCACGTTGTTCAAAAGATAATACCCCAGAAAGTGGATTATCATATTCTGCTCCAAATGCTGAACTGGATAATGTTACTTCTCTTACAAATGAAACATTAACCATTCCTACTGGACCTCCTGCACTTCCCTGAGTACTAAAATGATTAATATTTGGGATTTCAATTCCATCCAAATAATAAACAGTTTCGTTGGGTGCACCACCACGGATAATAATATCATTCCTAAACCCACCAATTGATGGAGAAATACCAGGCATGCTCTGCACAACCTTTGTTATGTCATTGTTACCACCGGGATATGTTTCAATTTCTACTACAGAAAAAGTTTGAGTAGATAATGGTGTTTCACTTTTAGTCTTGAAAGGGCTTTGAATCAATACAACTTCATCCAAATTTTCTAATACTTCGCTAAGTTCAAAAAATAGCGGAATATTACCTATTGACTTTACTATTACATTGAACTGAGTTTGACTTTCATAACCCAAATAACTTGCTGTTATATTGTAAGACTGTGAAGGAATATTTTCTAATTTGAAATATCCTTCGGAATCTGTAACCGTTCCAAATGTAGTACCCTCAAGTAAAAGTGTGGCTCCTTCTAGAGGAAGCTGACTTTGAATATCAAAAATACGTCCAGTAAGTGATCCTGAAGTTTGAGAATGCACTAAATGAAATACAAAAAATGATATTAAAAGAAACTTGATCTTCATCAATTAAAATTTGTCGAATTTACGTCAATATAATTTTGATTCTT
>Ga0208277_1000789_pt1 | contig 18632 bp, 9 predicted proteins | sample ETNtaG_5_FD_185782 | JGI IMG/M metagenome (GOLD analysis project Ga0208277, IMG submission 185782) | Marine microbial and viral communities from oxygen minimum zone, Eastern Pacific Ocean - ETNP201406SV205 (SPAdes) (version 2) | ecosystem: Environmental > Aquatic > Marine > Oceanic ...
ATTTAGTTGAAAAAGAAGATCAATTCTATAGGCCCTTTACTAACGAACCGGTATATGGAGATATTTATATGTATTTTTTAGAAGGGAATAAAAAATCTGAAAATATTTTTCTTGGAGTTGTAACAAGGAAAGGTAAGCAAGGCCAATGGGCTAGGTATTGGGATAATGGTGTTAAAAAAGCAGAAGGGTTTTACATTAATTCAAAAAAAGATGGTTTGTGGATAGAGTGGCAAGAAAGCGGCAAAAAATATGCAGAAATTTTCTACAAAAATGGCGTTGCTACCCATTTAACTAATTGTATAGTGGAAAATTGTCCCTAATATTTAGGATAAAATTTTCTTCAATAGATAATAATATGCGCCCGTAGCTCAACTGGATAGAGTGCCTGGCTACGGACCAGGAGGTTGGGGGTTCGAATCCTCCCGGGCGTACTTACAAGAAACAGATCTTTTTGACTATACCTCCCCTTATTGGGTTTTTTTGTTTGTGGCGTAATGTTTAGATTTTATTTATTCCTTTATTTTATATTCAGCTATAACGTAAATATGGTTTAAATCAAGTTCATAAGTATAAAATTTTTTTAATATAGCTCATTTATTTTCAAATTGACACCGACCTAGACATATACTTATATTTCTATGAGTCTATGTGCTCGCGAGGTAAGCGTATATTAGCATTATTGCAAAGTGGCACGGGAATGGTTCATCAAATGCGGAGTAAAATATGTTGAAAAGATTAAATTTTTCAATTTTTCATAAAATCGTCCAATTGTTGGTTTGGGGATTTCTTTTTATGGCTGTAATAAGCCCATCAAGCATTTTAGTCGCTCAGGATGACGTAGAAGAATATTGGGGAGATGATGAAGAATATGATGAGTATGAAGATGAAGATGAATATCTTGACGATGATGAATACGAAGATGAAGACGAATACGAGGATGAAGATGAGGATTATTATGAGGATGATGAGGATGATGAGGATGATGAGGATTCTCGAAGGAGGAACAATAAAAATAGTGGCCAAAGAATAGAAGATGCTGCAGAAAGGCTTGGGTATACTGTTGATTTAACCCTAGGATCTCCTAGATTTGTAAACCCTATGCTCATGTATTGGAATTCTACCATTGAATTAAGAGCAAGTGTAGAGTTTCCTGTTTTAATGCAAGTAATGGGGGCTAGGTTCAGGTTTGGTGCCGAAGCAGGGAACTTCAAATTTACGAATGCAAATTATCAAGAAGTTAATGGAAGTCCAGTTGCTCTAGATGCAACATTTAGCGGGATAACTATAATGGGAATTATGAGCTTTCCAGCAGGGCCAGGTAAAATAAAAATTGGAGCTGGTATGGTTGGCTCTTCTTTTGGTTATACAATGGAATCTTCCTATGGTATTAGAATTGGCTCGATGGAGGTCAGAGGAGGTATCCGCTCAACTGAAGCTCTTTCTGGAAAAACAGAAGACTCAGTTAATTTAGGTAGGGTAGGTTGGATGGATGGCCAAATTGTGTTGGGCATCAACCTTTAACTAGATTTCAAAAAGTAAATTCTCCATACTTATGGTTACTAGAAGTCACATATTGTTTATAAAAATAGCTGCAGCATTAGCTCTTTCAAGTTTGATTGCGCAGAGTGTGAGCTTTACACCTGCTGGACAGGGAACAGATTACATGAGATATAATGTAACCACTGCTGCTGCGAATAATTCTGGTGGCTTGAGTGGCGGGTTTACCATGACAGGCTCTTCATTTAATGATTTAAATATGTATATTATTGAATTTTCATTTGATGGAACAACTTGGAATTCTGATGTTTCAGCTATGGTAGCTACTACCGGAGCACTTGTTGCTGGAGGTAATGGTGGAAGGTTTACGTCAAATAGCGGAAGTGCGCAAATTTCAGTTAGTCATGCCGTCTTTAGTGCAGTTAGTACATGGCCTGGAAACGATGGTACTATTGTTCTTCGTGTTAATGAATCTGGAACAGCGAATTATTACCCAACAAATGCAGGAATTACATGGCCATTAGATTTAACGAGGCCATCTATCAATACGGCTTCGATCGTGTCGAATAACGGAACGAATACTGCTTATGCTAAAACGGATGATGTAATAACGTTGAGTATTACTGCCAGTGAGGATCTTATTAATACTGGAGATTATATTTTTACGGGGGATATTTCAGGACTAAACTTTATTACTCAGTCTGGTGCAAATGCTGCAACGTGGTCTTTTGCAAGTACGGTTACCACTCATGCTGAGCAAGTAGTTACTTTTGAGGTCATTTATTATGATGCTAACTACAACCAGGGCACTGCCTCATTAACTCAAACTACTGATGGGTCTACAGTTATTGTTGATAGGACTGATCCTGTTGTTAATGTTAGTATCGCATCAAATAATGCTGTGACAAGTCTTGCAAAGCAAGGTGACGCTGTTACTTTAACCATAGCTTCTGAAGAGGTCTTAAACGGACCACCAACTGTCCAGCTTTCAACCGAAACATCGCCTACAATTAGTCCTTCGGGGCAAACTAGTGATTATACGGCAACGTATTCTCCAACCACAGCTGCAGGTGATCCAGAAAATACTCCTCTTACTTTTTCTGTCTCAAATATTAAGGATCGTGCAGGAAACACTATTAGTGCTATCACTGAAACATTTGACGCAAGTTCCGTTACTTTTGATAATACTGCTCCCGTAGTAACAATTGTATCACAATTTTCAAATAATACAATTTCAAGTGGGACTAGAGCAAAAGCGGATGATGAGGTTACGGTTTATTTTGATAGTGATGAGAAAGTCCAAACTCCAGTAGTGTTGATTGATGGAGAAGCTGCCACTGAAACAGATCGTAACAGTAACAATGATCAGCTGACCTGGAGCGCTGTGAAAATAATGGATGCTGAAGATACAGACTCAGCTGATGATACTGATTATATTGATTTTACAATTAATTATACAGATTTAGCTGGGAACGCTGGATCGGCGAAAACTCAGGCAAACCTAACCAATGCAGGAGTAGTTTATGATAATACTCCTCCTAATGAGCCTACGGTCACTGTCTCTTCAAGTAATTCAGTGAATTCAGACTACGCCATTGGAGGAAGTATCGTTTCATTAGCTATTTCAGCTAATGAAGATTTGCTTGACGATACAGATGGTGATGGAAATCCGGATGGGATTACAAATGCCGTTATTGCTGGAAGAGTGGTGAATAATATTGGGGTAGAAACTGTAACGAGAAATTCTGGAACTAGTTGGGGTGCTCAAGTACAGTTAACTGGAAGCGAGGACAGCGAGCCTGTTACATATGCTTTTACAATGACGGACCTTACTGGTAATGCAAGAGCAGTTACGGCTAATACAAGTAGCATTACAATTGATAACGATGTACCTACTATTAGTCCTATTTCAATTGCCTCTAATGGTGCTAACCCGCTTTATGCTAAATCTGGGGATGTTATTACTCTATCTTTCACATCGAATGAAAACCTTTCAGCCGTTACCGATCATACGCCGGAAGCTACAATAGCCTCTGTTAGCGCAACGCCAGTTTTAACAACAGGTGATGCTTCTGATAGGACCGCATTTGCTTCAACATTAGCTACTTCAAATTCTACTTCAGAAGGTGCTATCTCTTTTACTCTAGATGTAGAAGACCTTGCAGGGAATTCTGTTAGTTCAACGAGCGTAACCGATGGATCTTCCGTAACCTTTGATAAAACATTGCCTACAGCCACATATGTGCGGATGGCTTCTAACGGAGATGATGTTACCTATGCAAAACCTGGGGATGTGGTCACATTGACAATGAGATCTGATGACTTGCTCAATGCTGATCCAACCTTTACTATTCTTACTAAAACTATAAATGAGGCCTCCAATCCTGTAATTGTACAAGGCAGTAACGTTGATCAAATATGGACTGCCCAATATACTTTGCCAGCAGGATTAGATGATGGTACTGGAGCGGTAGATATTCCTTTCACTTTAACGTTTACGGACAAAGCTGGTAATGATGTTGCATCTACAATTACTGCTTTAGTTGATGATGCTGATGGCATTGTCGTCTATGATGAAATTGTGCCGACCCTTTCTGCTGTTACTATTACGTCTAGTAATAGTGATCCTACTCTTGCAAAAGTAGATGATGTTATTACCTTAAGTGTTACCGCCTCTGAAAATATTAAGAGACCAACTATTGTAATCGCTGGAAGAACTGGTGGTGGCGCAGCTTCTTTAACAGATGCTACAGACTCTGATGGCAGGCGGGTTTATGAGGCAACCTATACCATGTTAACTGGCGATAATGAAGGTCAGGTAAGCTTTACAGTTGACTTTCAAGATTTGGCCTCCAATCAAGGAACGCAGGTTGTAGCGCTTACTGCTGATGATACAGATGGAGCAGTAACTTTTGATAAAACACCTCCATTGTTTACAGGTACAAATGCAGACGGAACAGGATCGGTAAGTATTGCTTCTAATAACTCAAATGGGATAACGAATGTTGCTATAGTTGGTGATCAGGTAACTTTGACACTTACTTCAACAGAAAATATAAAGGCTGGCACTTTGCCAACCGTCACAATAGCAGGTAATGCTGCAACTGTATCAAGAGCACCGGCTAATCAAGATAAAGTGTTTGAAGCAATCTATTCAATGTCCACTGTATCGGATGGAACAAATAATATTACTTCTATACCTTTTCAAATTATTGCAGGGTATTTGGATGCAGCAGGCAATGAAGGGGTTTTGGTAGAAGAAACATCCGATGGGACATCCGTAAAATATGATCCAGTTGCTCCTACTTTAACTAATGTACAAATGGTTTCCAGCGGTGATAATGATGCTTGGGCAAAAGTGGACGATGTCATTACTTTAACTTTTAATTCAAGTGAGACACTAAAGTTCACTGATTCTGATGGAGATGGTGTGGTAGATGCGGATGCTTCTGAACCATTGATATCTCTTCTAGGTAGTACAGATAACATTACAATTACTCAGCCGCAGGCAGACAGTTGGCAGGCAGTGAAAACGGTTACAAATTCTCATGCAGAAACAGAAGTTGCTTTCTCGATTATTTACGGTGACCCAGCAGGAAATACTGGAGCATCTGCTATTACCTCTGTCCAAACTGGGACTGCGGTAACCGTAGATAGGACTTCACCTACAATTACAAAAATTGATGCTCAAACGGACAATGAGACGGATGTCGCTTTTGCAACTCCTTTGGATAATGTAACTATAAGAATAGAAGCTGATGAGGCATTACAGACTCCAACAGTAACTACTAACCATGCCAATTCATCTACTCTCTCGGCTGTTGATGGAACCAATCAAATTTGGAATGCTACACATCAAGTGATCGCCCTAGAGCCTAATGTTGGTACTATGACTTTTGAAGTTGCCGTAACTGATTTGGCAGGAAATGGACCTGTTTCAACTACTGATTTGCTCAATGATTCAGATGGGCTTGACGTATTTTACGATAATACAGCTCCTTTTATCGTTTTGAATGCGGATGGTTTACCAGATATCACTTTTACATCCAATAATGCTGTCAGTACAGCTCATGCAACAACGGGTGATATCCTTACTTTGAATTTTAACGCTAGCGAACTTCTCCTTGCAGAAACGGTAGTCGTAACAATCTTTGGAAGAACTGCTACAGTTAGTAAAGTATCTGATTTTGCTGCTGGAGTTGAGCCTTGGTCTGCTTCTTATGAGATTGAAGCTGATCTTTCTGATGCAAATGGTAATGGCGATCCAATTCCGTACACAATTTTTTTCCAAGATATTTTCACTGTTGAGTCTGATGAAACGTATGTTAATGAAATTACGGGTGATAATATAACTTTTGATAAATCGCCTCCAGAAATGACAGTGTTTACGGTTTCTTCTAATAATGATGGCCTATCAACTTTAGCAACAACAGGTAATGAGATCTCAATAAACCTTACAGCAAATGAGGCATTAGCTATTACTCCAAATTCTGGTGTTCAAACAATATTTCCTACTGTTACATTAGATGGGAATCAGGTCAATTTAACTGCTGTTGCAGGATCTAATGATTTCTCCTGGGAAGGAACGTATACAGTTCCCTCAACGCTTACAGAAGGGGTTATTCCACTAATTCTTAATTTTAAGGATTATGCAAATAACGCTGTTGAAACTCCTCTAACAGAGAATGATCTTACAGATGCACAGACAATCACGTTTGACAAAACACCACCGAGCTTAACTGCTATATCTATCGCTAGTAATAATGCGTACAATTCCACTATGGCAAAAGTAGGGGATGTTGTAACGATCTCTTTTACAGGAAGTCACCCTCTAAATGCTAGTCCTGTTGTAAAAGTAGATGGGGAGAATCTCGCTACGGTCTCTCAAGGTGCTGATGCGACTTTATGGAGTGCAACATATGAAATGACAGATGCCAATGCCGAAGGTGCAATCGCATTTACTATTGATTATACAGATTTGGCAACAAATGATGGTGATCAGAAAAGTCAAGCTGATGTAACGGATGCAAGTAGTATAACTTTTGATAAAAGTGCTACGGTTGTAACGAATTACACGATTGCGTTGGATTCAAATTCAGATAGTGGGCAAAGTGATAGTGATAACTACACAAACGATGGTACACCTACTTATAATGTTTCTGGTCTTACTTCTGGAGGTGGTACAGAAGATGCTACCAATGATTGGCTTATCTTATATGTTAATGGTGATGAATCCGATAGTGTCCAAGTTTCCTCAGATGTCGAATCAGTAACAATTGGTGTTGATAATACATTAGCAAATTCACCAGCAGCATACGAAGTAACATTCAAAACAAGAGATTTGGCTGGTAATGTTTCCGCTGCTACTGCTGCAGTTGAAATAATTGTTGATACAGAAGTTCCAACTCCCGGCGATATTTTGGATTTACAACCAGATTTTGATACAGGAGTGTCTGCTGTAGATGATATTACAATTAGTACGGTTCCAGTTTTTACTATTTCAGGGCTTGAACAAAGGAGAAGAAGTGATATAAATCTATATTACAGTAGGGCTAGCGTGGCTGTTGCAGACACCTTTCTTTTAAGTCATACATTAGCTCAGCCTGTTTCTGATAACATCACGATACCCGCACTGTTAGCGCTATCAGAAGATGTATATACTTTTTGGTATACAGTTAGTGATAGTGCTGGAAATGTTTCCTTAAATAGTGGAACGATTGATATAACAGTTGATTTAACTCCACCTAGCGCATCTGATACTCCAGACTTATTGCATGAGGGAAATGGTGTAAATGATTTTGATTCCGGTACTTCAAGTACCGATAATATTACAAATATTGAAACGGTAAAATTTCGGGTTAGTGGTTTAAGCACAAACGATAATACTGTGATTCTCATTGATACAGCTGATCCAAATGTAAATATTGCAGAAGAAACTATTGATGGGGCAGTTGTTGATTTAACTGTAACAACATTATCAACCACTACATATGCCGCAAAAGTTACCGATGCAGCAGGTAATGAATCTATTTTATCAGAATTAATCTCGATCACCTTTGATAATACCCCTACGGATGTTGATGGCTACGATGACCCAAATTTTGGAGTTCAGGGAAACTATTCAGAGGCTTTGTATAATGAATTTCCTCCTGTCACCATCGATTTAATTGGCACATCAGATACAGGCGCAGACACAACGGATAATATTACAAATCAAACTCTACCATCTTTCCGTATAAAAAACCTTACAGCAACAGACTCTATTTTTCTTTATGCAACGATAGCTGGCAATCCTGATAACCTTGTAGCAAAAAATGTTGTAGATAATACTACAGAAATTTTAACGGTCACAGATGGATCCGTACCTGATCATCTTCTTTTAGCTTTAACGCAGAACGATTATGAAATAAAACTTCGGACAAAAGACATTGCTGGAAATGTATCACCTTTTACAATTTGGTACTTCAATAGTAACACTGGTGGTTATGAACAAGGAATAAACCTTTCGCTTGATACAACCCCTTTTACAATTGTTTCTGATCCAGATATGGTAGAGGCAGATGATACAGGGGAATCTAACTCTGATAACATTACAAGCAATAGAACTCCTCAATTTCAATTTCTTAACTTAGATGCTTCTGCTGATTCTTTGGAGCTTTATGTTACAAATGAATCGGGGGTGACTTCTTATTCTAGTGGTGGTTATAAAGACGATGGAGAGTTTGATCATGAACTTACCGTTCCCTCTGATCTAATTGCAGGTGATTATAACTTTAAATATAGGGTAATAGATATTGCAGGAAATGAATCTGCGTACAGTAGTGAACTTACTGTTACTATTGATTATACAGCCCCTGCCGATCCAAGTAATCTCGACCTTGTTGATGCGGATGATAATGGCCCTTCAAATAGTGATGATTTAACCAACGCTGCATCTATGACTTTGACAGCAGATGATTTTGTTTCTGGAGATTATGGTTCTCTATATTTATACGATGGCCCTGAAGATGTAAATCCAAATGATGATGTTTTAATCCAGTCCGTTCTTTTAGGCGACTTAGATGCAGGAACTGCAAGTTTTTCTGTAACGAATAATGCTACTGGACAATTTTATTATTATGTTATTGCGAAAGATTTAGCAGGGAATTCTTCTGTAGTTGCCTCGGCACCAACATTGGTGATAGATGTGGATCTAGATCCTCCTGCAGTTGATAACATTGTTATTTCTCTTGATCCTGGTTCTAACACAGGTATCCCAGATGATAATGCAAGCTCAATTACAACTCCTACATTTATTGTTACGGAGTCAGTAAATGGGTTAACAGCTACCGATTCTGTAATTATTTATTATCAGATAGCTGATAATAGCATAGATCCTTCAAGTGGGTTAAATGGTATTCCAAAAAGATATGCGGCGCTTTCCATTGATGAACTATCTGAAAATTTAACTGGAATTGGGTTTGATGAAAATGGAGATGATATCATAGATGAGGGGCCTTATTACATTCGTGCTAAGTTGCGCGACTTTGCAGGAAATTTATCTGAATTTTCCTCAGAGTTGGGTGGTCTTGTAGCACCATATGAGGACTTATTAGTGTATCGACTGGATACAACTTCACCTTTATTCTACGATGTTGATGCTCAGGAATCGGATCCATCCCAATCATTTGCTGCTACTGATTTGATAGCCCAAGATGATTTAGGGTATAGCTCAACAGATAATATAACAAAAAAGCAAAATCCAAGTTTTACTGTAGCCAATCTTCATCCTTTTAAAAATGATAAGGTTGTACTTTCTGCTAGAAAGGCTTTCACTACCACTACGGTTGCTACTGGATTCGTTGCTAATTTAGAAACAGATATAACACTAACTGTTCCTTGGATTGATGCGAATGGTGATGGACTTGTTGACAGTGATGAAGGATTTGCTCTTGACGATGGTACTTGGACTATGACATATACAGTGGAAGATTCTGCTGGAAATATCACTTCGGATATTCCTGCTTTGACTGTAGAGGTAGATGCCACTGTCCCTGCTGCTCTAGGACGACCTGATTTGTTAACAGCCTTTGATACAGGAGAATCCACAACAGATAATTTGACCAATCTGAATTCAATAACGATCGACCAAACGGATACGATTCCTGGTATGCAATGGTCTCTCTATAGATTTGAAGATGATGGAGATGGTATTTATAATCCTAATGATGATACTCTTTTTCCACTTGACTCCAATTTATTTCCTGGGGGACAGGGAGATGATGGGCTGGATTTGGATAATGATGGTGTTCCTGATGGTGCGGGTTCTGTGACATCTGATATTCCTGTAGACCAAGACCCGATCTATTATTTTTTCTCTGTTCAGACTGATGTAGCGGGTAATAGGTCCTCTGGCAGTGAAGTGTTGACTGTTGGTGTTGACTTTGTTGCTCCTAACTGTGTCATTACCTATGATGACCCTGATGGAGATGGAAACCCTGATGATCTTGTCAGATCAGCGGATGGTACACTAAATGCTACATTTACCTTTGATGATTCAATAGGCGATTTGGATAATCCGCCTAGTATTATTATAGATTATCCTGATCCTTTAGGGCCTTCTGAGCCTCTTCTTTTATCTAAGGTAAGTAATGATGATGATACTCTTTGGGAATATAATATTCCGCTGAATGAATCGGGAATGGATCTTCTCAATGGAATACTTGAAATAACATTAACAGCAGCAGATAAGTATGGTAACGCTGTAGCTGGAATCACAGGAAACGCGAATATGCGAATGGACAATCTTTCTGCGGTTTTTTCTAATGTAGATCCTGGGTCTAGTTCTTTTAATAATGCTGACTCAATTATAGCTTTTTCTTGGAATCTTGATGAGCCAAATGAAGGCACAAGTATTGTTTCCGCAGAAATTCAATTTTTGAATCTTGATAATAATGCAAGCTATACTGCTACATTAAATGGGGCAAATGATCTTGATGAAGGTGATAGGGCTCCCGGTATAGTGGACGATTGGGGAGCTAATAATATTCCGTTAACCGAAGGGGTGTATCAAGTAGTTTTTAACAGTTTGGATTTTGCAGGAAATATTGGTAATGACACACTGGTAAACTTTACGTATGATTTAACCAGTCCTAATGCTGAAATATCGTTTAGTCGTCTCTATGCAGAAGACGGAGATGAGGTAGTTGTTACTGTAGTATTTGATGAAGATATGTATAGCAATGAAAATAGCCCTCCAACTTTTTCAGCACAATTACCAGAATCATTTGCTCAGCCTCTTTCTGGTCCATTATCTCTAGTTAATCCACCTGAGACCTATGATGATTTTGGTCTTGATAATATCGAAAATAACGGTGATCAAGGAGATCAGAATGGGCAGTATGATTTGGGTGAAGAATTTGATGATATTAATGGAAACGGAGTATACGATGCTACAGGAGAATTATTCACATGGAGTTACACGTTTACAACAGGCGATATTGGTGCTGGTGTTAGTGGGATACTTTCCGAAATTACAATCGAGAATGCTCAAGATTTAGCAGGAAATCCAGTCGGAACTCTTGACCTAGATGCTGATGATGATGGTATTGATGATATTCTTTATATTGATAATATTGTTGAAACAGCAACATTTACGTACGCTAACATAACAAATCCGCAGTTGAGTAATGTAGGAATTGCTGGAGATGTAATTGAGTTGACGGTAACAACTAACCAAGAGATAAGTGCAACCAGTCCTGTTCCTACTCTCGATTTCGAGTACAATACAGCTAATTCCGAAGTTCAGGGAGATTTGGTAACCGGAGTGAATTTGGTTGCTCCTAGCGCAGATGGTCTTGTTTGGGTATTTCAAGTTACATTAGCCGATTCACTTTATAATGATGGTATCATGAACTTTACTTTTAATGGAAAGGATCTTGCAGATAATATTGTTGAAGTTGAAAATTTTATCGATAATTCTATTTTTGCGGTAGATAATTTGCCGCCTGCTTATTTTGAAACAGGTGAGGTAACTATTGTAGGCGCGAATCCGGTACAGGGTTGGATAACTGGTAATACCACAGAAATTGTGACAACTGTATACATTGTAGATATAGAAATCGACTCTACCTTAGTTGACGGACAAGTCGAAATTCAGTTTTATAATCAAACAAGAGGTCAGAGCTGGGTAACGGTAGGTGATAATGACGGAATAATACTTAACGATGGAGATCAAGAATTTTCACGTACCATTCAAGAACTATACGCTTCCATGGATCCTAATTCATTTGGTCCTGAAGGTCTTCAGCCAGGTGATTTAATAGAGGTCAGGGCTAAAGTGATTGATAAGCATGCGAATGAAACAGTATTTGGAACAAGTACTACAATCCTGAGATATGATCCTTCTGGACCAGTCGTTGGGCAAATTACTAGTGGGGTTTTTGGTATCACTGCAGATGCATCCACTGACACCATATTTTCAAGCGATCAGGTAGATATAACCTGGACACCTTTTCAAGAATTAAATCCGAATGAATCTGGTTTAAAAGAGTATGCATTATCCATTTTAAAACGACATCCTTCTATTGGCCCAGATCCTGTGCCTTTTATAGATACCGTAATTACAGCATCAATTGATCCTCTTTTACCAGACACATTTTATTCTAAAGCATTATTCTTGGAACATGATACTAGATATGTGGCTCAAATTGTAGGTATCGATACAGCTGGTAATTTCTCTGATACTTTATCTTCTGATACACTGCATCGATTAAATTCTCCACCTATCTTTGCAACAATTTCGGGAGCAAATATTAATGAAGATACACCTTGGACTGAATCAGTACAAATTTCAGATTTAGATTTGGCTGTTATGCAAAGTGATACACATGTTTATGGTGTAGAAACTTCCATCGATTTAGCAAATTATATTGAAGAGGGTACTGTCAGAGGGGGAACCTATCGAGAGGTATATTTGAGCTATACTGCATCTAGACAGGATGATTTTTATACTGGTTCTGAAATTGAAATAGGTACCCCTGGAGATCCTCAAATTAGAACGATTTTGTCTTATGATGGTGAAACAAGAACGGCAACAGTTTCAGATGGAGAAGATGATTTAAATCCAACACCCTCACTAGGAAATAGTTATAGTGTTCTTCCTTCTATCCCAAAAATCGACTCATTATCTGGGGCGATTACATGGACTCCCAGACAAACAAATGTAGGCCCTGTTGACGTTATTGTAACGGTAACAGATGCATATGGTTTGGCTGATACCTTAAATTTTATTTTAGTGGTTCAGGCAGTAAATGATCCACCAGAATCGATACTTAGCGATTCATTATCCGTTGTAAGTTGGGAGGAGGATGCCTCTTTAACGCTAAATATTGGCAAATACTTTTTTGATGTAGATAATAAAATACTTCAATCTGATAATTTTGAATGGAGTGTCGTAATTTTGGATACTAATGAATTGGATGAAGATTTTCCTGCAGGTTACGTTATTCCTGGTCCTGGTGCTTCTAATGAATTTGTTGCAAAGCTAAAAAGAGATTACATGGGATTTGATCCCAACATGAATTTCACATCTCAAGGTTTAACAGCAAATAGGATTGAGCGAATTAACAATTTGACGGAAAATCATCCAATCAGTGTTCAGATTTTTGAGGCGCCAGATGATGATGGTGACGGAGATAATGATTCAACTATGGTAACCTTTTCAAGCGACACAAACTATTATGGAACAGATCACAGTATTTATTTTTATGGAAGAGATTACCTTGATAGCACTGTAACGGACTCTGTTTTAGCATCTATAGTACCAAGGAATGATCCTCCAAAAATTGATTCTCTTCCCGATTATGTTATGAATGAAAATGATACACTATGGCTAAAGTTTGGTCCTTACACTAGTGATGTTGATGATTCTACTTTGACTTTTAAAATAACTGCATTGACATATGATGATAAAATGACTATAAAACCGATGGGTGCGAATGAAGATTCTCTCTTCATCTCCTCTTCCTATGAAGATTCTATTCAGTTTATACCTAGTCCCTTGTGGTCTAAAGATCATATAATCCAAGTCGTTGTTTCTGATGATGAAGAATCAGACACATCCTCTTTTGTACTTGATATTGAAAGAGTTATGCGCCCACATTTTTCAGTATCCGTAACGCAGAATAATGCATTTAATAAGTATTTTCAAATAATAGTTATGGATACTGTCGAAAAGGCGACTTTCGTATCGCTGGATGTTGCGAATTCTCAAAGAAATATCGATGAAATAGCAGATTTTACGTACATCGCACATGTATATATGGAATCCTCTGGGAACTATCCAATCGACGTATCTGCAAATGCTGTAGTTGGAGACACAACTATTCGAGAATATTTTTCATTAGCAGCGGGTAGAAATGCAAGCCGTTGGGCTGGACAAAGTTTTGATGGAAAATTTTCCGTTGTTGGTAACCCTGGATCAGTTACTTATGATCAGTCTTTACTTATAGTTGACTCCACTCTTTTTGATAAAAGTTTTCATGATAAAGCATCCTATGTTCTTGGTAATGAAGATTTTGAATTTAATCAACCTATAGAAGTTCGTATGGCTCATGAAAGAGATGACTTGGCTATTTATAGAAGAAAAAATGGATCGATATGGGAAGAACTACCTTCTATAAGTAAGGATGGGGAAATTTTTACTTTATCCGAAAGAGCAGGTTATTTCAAATTAGGTCCTAAGACTATTATTGTACCAGAGCAAACAAGTATTCATCAAAATTATCCAAATCCATTTAATCCTACTACAACTATAATGTATGATATTGGTCTTTTGGATGGATTAAAACAAAGAGTCTCTATTAGTGTTTACAACTTACTCGGACAACATGTAACTACATTAGTTGAAAATAAAGATCAAATAGGTCAATTTAAAATACAGTGGGACGGGACTAATAAATTTGGTCAGCAAATGTCATCCGGAGTATATTTCATTCAATTATCTACCAAGACAGGAATAATTCGTAATAAAAAAATGATGTTACTTAAATGATGAAAAAATACATGTACTCAATTTGTTTTATATCTCTTTTGATAATAATCAGTAGCTGTCGACAAGAATATGAACCTATAGATTCAGATTTTTCACAATTTGGTTGGAGATATTATGAAGGTGGTGATTATCTTGGTGCAAGAGATTGGTTCCAGGAAGCATTGAAAGAAGATTCTTCTTTTGCTGATGCCTATAATGGTGCGGGATGGAGTCTTGGTCATCTTGGTCAAGCTGATTCTGCCAAAGAATATTTCAGTGCATGGATCGCTCAGGCTGATGAGGAAAGTGATTATCTTTTTGATTATTATGCTGGTCTAGCATTTGCATACAATGCTTTAGGTAATGATCAGCAAGCTCTTTTTAATGCTCAATCCAATTTTTTTGGAAAACAGGATGTGGTAAGTGGAGATATTTGGTGCTTTTGTCATCGTAAAGATATAAATCAAATTGATGTTCGTCTTATACAAGCTATTTCAGAATTTAGATTAGGTATGTTTTCTGAATGCCTTGTAACTATAAATGCTACCTATACTGATTTAACAAAACAACTCTCCCCAGCAAGTGATGCAAACCAGATTAATGGCGACTTTCTAGACCTAGACAATAGTGGTACCTTTACTCTAAATGACAAACTTTATAACGGCGAATGGATTGATTCTACTCCTGATGGCCAACTGAGTCCGGGTGAAGAAAGACTCTTTGATTCATATCCGCTATATTATGACGTCACAACTGTGATGGGAAGATCATTTTTAGCAAATCATTTAGCTATTTTAGCAGTTCATACCTCCAGTCAAAATGGTAAGAACAAACTAAGTTGTAATACTGATCGTTGTAATTAATTTAATTCGCTTTTAGATAAAAATATTCCCATTCTAACTTTTTCAGAAAATCTCCATAGTAAATGGATGCAAAAAGCAATCCGTCTTGCTGAGGTTGCGCGTTCTATAGATGAGGTTCCGGTTGGAGCTGTAATTATAAAAAATGGAAAAATTGTTGGCCAAGGTTACAATCAAAAAGAACAACTAAAGGATCCAACCGCGCATGCAGAAGTTATTGCAATCACATCTGCTGCATCTACTCTAAATGATTGGCGCCTAGATGGATGCTTAATGTATGTAACAAAAGAACCATGCGTAATGTGCTCAGGTGCTATTATAAACGCTAGGGTTTCGACACTTATATTTGGGGCATATGATGATGAAAAAGGGTGTTGCGGATCTATGTATCAGTTATGCGGAGATAGTCGATTAGAAAGCCAAACAACTGTCAGAGGAGGTATAGAAGAAGAACAATGCTCTCTAATGCTAAAAGAATATTTTAAAAAGAAAAGGAAGTAAATAATTAATTTTTTTGAACAATAAATGACTCAGCTATTAATTTATTCTTTTTAATCTCACCTTTTACATTTGCAACTCTTATTGCGTTACAGAAACCTTCCTTTGCATGAGAGTCTCCATGGTCATCAATACCAGTTCCAATTACATCATAGGCAATGTCATTAATTTGAATAGCCAAGTTGCACCTTTTTTTATTTTTCATTCCAAAATTACACATACCGCAAGAAGCTAGAACTAATCCATCTATCATCCCTTTCTCACTAATAGAGGTAACAAAGCTTCCTTCAGGACTAACTGGTTTCTTTTTTGAGATATCGCAAGATCCACAACCAGCAAATGTGAAATTGATCATTGAGATCGAAAAAATAATAAAAAAATAAAGATACTTCATAATAGGCTCCTTTGGGAATTATATAAAATAATGGTTTAGGTGGATTATCTAATCCTTATCATCTGGAGAATTTGTCTTGTAAACAATTGTAACAAAAATTGTGTTTTCTCTAAGGTGCTGTGATTGGGAAGTTGTTAAAATTTCAATATTTTCATTATCATCTAGCCATGTTTGTATGGTTTCTTCTAATTCTTTGCTTAGAGGTGCTAAACCAGTTTTAACTATCTCGAAAACTTTTACCTTCATTATATTTTTTCCTCTTTGTGATAATCATTATTCAATCATTGTAAAAAGATATGGTTATTTTTTATCTATACAAAATTAATTATGAATCATTCTTCTAGTCCATTATAACGCACTAATTTTGATATGGAAGTGCGGAGAGAGAGGGATTCGAACCCCCGGTACCCATAGGGTACACTGCATTTCGAGTGCAGCGCATTCAGCCAGACTCTGCCATCTCTCCAAATATTGTATTAAATTAAACTACTTAAAAAAAGATTATCACATGACTGAAATACAACGAGCAGAACTTAAAGAATATTTAGAAACCATCTTAGATCTTTACGGAGAAGATGAATATGAAGAATTTGTCGAGGATATTGTTTATCACTATTGTGAGAGAAAGTTTGGTGTGGGAAGAGAAGAATCCGTAAAAACGTTTTATGAATTAATAAAAGAACTTTAAATAGAGCAACGTAATATTTTATGAAAAATAAATACAAAAGTATCAAATCTATTCTAATATGTTTGGTTTTAACTTCAGTTTCATTTGCCTCTGATGCAGCTGGGATGTCATTGTTTGAAAAATTGATAGGAGTTTTGGTCTCTGGAGCTCTTATCTTTTCTTTAATTAAAGGATATTTGACCGTTAATAAAATTTGGAAACGAAGAAAAAATGAAGAAGTTGCGAATAGTATTTCCATTGTAGCAGCAATGTTAGGATTTGCTGTCGGTTTTCCTTTTTTATTAAATAGCTTATTGATTACTAATGATTACTTCTCTGCAGCAAAGAGTGTTGTTGCACTTATTCTTGCGACTGTTTTTACATTGATTGGGACAGGATATTTCGTTGATAAAAATCGAGGCATAGGTCTTTTTACTTTAATTGGAAGAGCGCTAAAACTGGAAGGTAAAGAATCGGGTGAATTGATTACGGATATGTTACGCCCTAAAGGTGCCAATAAAATAATAGAAATACTAAAAAAATTGGCTGCTATCGATGATGATATTGCTCAAGAAGAAATTGATCTAATTAATCAATTTTCTGAAAAATGGGGCATAGAGCTTCCTGAATTAAAACCAGGTAAACCTGAAGAGGTAACAAATCTTGTTGAATTAAAGGCTCTTGTACAAGCTTATTTAGATGAAGGTCCTGATACGGATGTAGCAGAGGGCTTAGTTGACCTGATTAATCTAATGGCTGAAGCAGATGATGAAGTAACAGAGGAAGAAGCCATGGCGGTTTCTGAATTTACTGGAATGATATCTCATTATGTTAGTTCTGAAAAAGGAGGTGAAGTTGAAATGTTTGAGGTGAATATAGTTCCTCAAAATGAGGATCAAATGGACGCTGTCCGACAACTACTCCCTGAACTGAATATTGTTCAAGATCGAGGGGGAAATGTCTTTAAAGTAGGTAGATACTTTTCAGAAGATTATGCGGAAGCAGTATGCAAAAAATATATTGATCTTGGTCTTTATTCTGGGGCTACTAAAATATCAGCAGAACCAGAGTAATAAGATTATTCTTTATCTATGTATAACTGGGCTTTAATATTTTCTCGGTTGTATACCCAAATTGATTTGTGCCACAATTTTGTATACTTATTCATGCTGTATAAAGTAGATACAAAACTTCCATAAAATAAAATAAAAGCAGTACCAGGTAAATTGGTAGAAAGCATGATACCTGGTGCTAAAACAACTGGTGCAAAAGAAAAATAACTAATTAAGACCCATTTTTTATGGTCTTTTAATAGGCTATCTGATTCTTGGTATTTTAATAGTTCTTTTTCTATTTCTTTTTTGTTTATGACATAGGGACCCTTTGTTGCTTTGTAATATTTTGATGCAATATTATTTCCAAAAAATGGTGGGGAAGGATATATAGTTTCTTCGTTATATATTTCATGGAAATCAAATTTATTCAATGAATGAGGCCGGTTTCCTATCGATTTTTCATTGGCAAGGTGATCTTGCTCATCTTGAATTATTTCTCCAGTTTCAGGATCATAATTTTGTGCAAATATATTACTAAAAATGAGTGCGAGGACAGATAAGTAAAATCTCAAATTCTATAAAAAGGAATAGATTACAAATCTTTTAAATCTTTTAATAGTTGTTGGAGCATATCTTTTGCATCTCCAAA
>Ga0208277_1000790_pt1 | contig 18628 bp, 16 predicted proteins | sample ETNtaG_5_FD_185782 | JGI IMG/M metagenome (GOLD analysis project Ga0208277, IMG submission 185782) | Marine microbial and viral communities from oxygen minimum zone, Eastern Pacific Ocean - ETNP201406SV205 (SPAdes) (version 2) | ecosystem: Environmental > Aquatic > Marine > Oceanic ...
CTAATTGGTATCGCAATACCTGCAGCGTTCCTTACAGCGCTAGCACTCGCTGAGGGGCGAATCGAGTTAATTGGATGCGAAGGCGATGCTTGTCATAGTACTAGTGAGGTTGCCTTAGCATTACCAGGAATCGTGCTACTGTGCTTGATTGGTCTTGGGATTTTACGATTTTCAGCAAACCGAAATTACGGTGACGGGGTACTAGACCGTTGGTTCAGTAGAGAGTCGGAACCGGTAATGCGAGATAGGCTAGAAGAAGAGAGATTTGAGGCCAGTGATGAAGGTCTTGGTTCTCGTTGGGCCGAGCTTGAGAAAAAGAATCTCGAAGATCAATACGCAGAGGAAGAGTGAGGACTTTTCATTGGCTAAGTCTGGTTTCCGAATCGAAACCTTGACCCTTCGCCTCAGTCTCGCCGGCTTGATAACATGAGCGAAGTGCCCGCTGAATTGAGATACACGCCCGAGCATGAGTGGATTCGAGTAGAAGGTGACCAGGCGATAATCGGAGTAACGGATTTCGCCCAAGATGCTTTGACCGATGTTGTTTGGGTAGAATTGCCAGAAGTAGGAATGTCGGTTGGAGCTATGGATTCTTGTGGTAGTGTAGAATCTGTGAAATCGGTTAGCGAAATCTACGCACCTATTGCAGGAGATATCACTGAAGCCAATGAAAGTCTCGAAGATGCCCCCGAGCAAATCAATCAGGACCCCTATGGCGAGGGATGGATTTGGAAGATGACAATCAGTGATGCTGGAGAGCTTGATAGCCTTCTCGACGCGGCGGCGTATAGCGAACTGATTGGTGAGTGAATATCGTGGTTGCAGCCCTCCACATCTACGTGGATGGCTCTTGTGAAGAGAATCGTAATGTTACTGCTGATACACCCGCCGGCTGGGGATTCTGTGTCGTGGAAGGAGATACAGGTCTCGGAAGAGGTCGTGGCGAAATCGTAACCGAAGGTTCCGGTTCAGTGATTACAGACCAGGGCTCGGGTGCTTTCATTGGTGCAGAAATCGGCTCAAACAATACTGCAGAATTGAGTGCAATTGCGGGGGCCTTAGTCTGGTTATTGCAGCAAGGTGGCAAAAGTTCGGTGGTAATTCGCGCCGATTCGCAATATGCCCTCAATATTGCAAACGGTCAATGGAGGGCGAAGAAAAATCGTGATTTGGCTTCACACGTGCGTGCACTTTGGGACGAAGTCTCAATTTTGCGGGAATTATCCGGCGAACATGTCAGGGCACATCGTGGACATCGATGGAATGAGCGTGCCGATCATTTAGCATTCAGAGCAATGAGTGGGCAAGAACCGTTACCCTTGCAATTTTGGAAGCCGGGGCAGAGATAGTCGGCTTATTATTCCGAAATTGAGTCTGCCAGAGGGCCTAAGGCTAGTATTGAATAAATGCCTGAAAGCGAAATCAAGAGGCCTATTAGCAGCAAAACCAAGCCGGTTGGAGCTGGAATATATTCCTGAAGAGGATTTCCTGCGGCCCAAGATAGAGCGATTGTAAATAACCCAACGGCAAGAACCTTTTTTGATGACTGTTCAGGATTATTCCAGTTGTCTAACCAAGGAATTAGGCCTTTTCGCTTGAAGGTAAACCGATACCAGGCGACATACCAAAACCCTAGGCCCGTCATACCAATTATTCCTAATGTAAAGGATTCTGAATCCCAGGGCCCGGGAAATGAAAACCCTAGAATCATAGTGTTGAGAATTAAGAGAGAGCCTACAATCGCTGGAACGGCCCCATCAACTCCCTCGCTAGTTGCCACATCGGTTCCAATAGGCATCAGGGCTTCAAATCGACTAAGCAGAAAAGTCATTCATCAGTGCCTTTTGGGAGATTTATGAAGAATGGGTTGGTTTGGGAAAAATCCGTCGACCGAGCCCATCTTGATTTGAGGTTCGAGGTTCTTCGAGAAGGATTAGCGAGAGGAACCGAACACTATCCTGGAATCGATGAAGATCCACGAACTACCTTTCTCTGTGCTTACGAAAAGGGGGAGTTGATTGGCTGCTCAACACTTCAAGTAGATGAACGGGGAGATTGCAAATTTCGAATTAGAGGAATGGCGGTAAGGCCAAAGCACCGGAACAAAGGAGTTGGTTCTGACATAGTCAAAGGATTGCAGGACTACGCAAAAACTCGGGGCTCAGGAATTTGGTGTAATGCTAGAGTTAAGGCTGTACCAATGTACGAGAGGTGTGGCTTTGTTGTCATATCTGATATTTACGATATCGAAGGTATAGGCCCTCATCATGACATGGAATGGAAACTTTGAGCCACCTATACCATCAATAGCCGCCAAATTAACAGAAACTCATGGAAAATATACTTGCCATGCAAATTGTAGGTGCTATAACCGTACTTATTGGATTGAAAATGAATGTGGATCCTGTCGGATTCAACAAGGACATCTTTGGAGATGTTGAGGGGGTAGATAGTGGAGAGATGTCCGCTAGCAGATTGGCAATAGGCGGAGGAATAATGGCTCTTGGTTTGCTAAACCTATATTGTAGTCTGAACCTTGACGAAGGTCCTGCTACTGAAACGGTTCTAATTGGAACTGTGATTGGACTTGCTACATTTTTCGTTACCATTGCGAGTGCAAAGTTTCGAGGATTTACATCAGAAATCCCAAAACTTCCAATGATAGTATTGCCGACACTGATTGCAATCTGCCTTTACTCCACTATGGGATAGGTTACGCTGATTGAGAAATTGGAGCACAGGCTGGGATTTGAACCCAGGTAAGAGGATTTGCAATCCCCGACGTAGCCACTCCGACACCCGTGCAGTGATAGACTGACCCCTAACCTCCACTTGAAGAATGTTCGGAGCGAATGCGGTTGTTTTTTTCTATTGGAATTACTAATTCCGCGCATGGATTGAAAAGGGAAATTTAGTTCGAGAATATTGAGTGAAACATGAGTGAGGAAGACAAGTGGTGGTCTCCTGACCATGTGGCTGATGAAGGAAACACTGCATTTTCTCAAAATACAGCAGGCGATTCTAGTAAAGAGGAAATCGTTGGAAGGGAAAACATAGACAATTTCCTAGATGATATTGGGTATTCTGATTCCGACAGTAAGAGGCCGAAGAGAACAACAACTACTGGCGGAGATAGCACCCCTACTCCGCAGCCTCCAATAGTAAGCGGAAGTCAAGGATTTCTAGGGCTGTGGTGGCTAACACGAAAAGAAGCCTTCTTTGTCATTGTTGCTATCGTTTTTGCTTTGGTTATCTCGGCGATATGGACTATCGGATTGATCAATGAATCGACGTATGTGGAGGTTTCAGCTACCATCGAGACTGATTCTAACGTTTTCTGGATTGAAGGAGAGGCGGAAATCTCCGGAGACGGTACGAATGGTACGGGTTGGTTCATGGATGATCTAAGCGGTTGGTACGAAGATTGCTGGACTGATGAAGACGGATACGAGTATTGTGATAGTTACTATGTTGTCGAGTACGAATGTTATGCCGACCTATTCCTCACGTGGAACGTCAGTGGTGTTGAACACAATGGTTGGGCATATACTCCCTCGATAATCACACCATACGGATGCTTAGAAATTATGGAGCAATACTACGAGATAGGAGATAACATGCCAATCTGGTATGCAGATTCTGACCCTAGCCAATTTCAGGCATTCGCCATTAAATTAGGGAATTCGGAATCTACCCATTGGATGGAAACAATGTATCATTGGACTGAGGGTCCTAATTTGTATACCGATTACGAGTGTGAAGCGGTCCTCACTGTGACTTACATCGACCCTTCGGATAATACTAGCCAAATCACTACTAGAATCCTTGATGGTTGGGGCGATGGTCCTGCTTTATACTGGACATTATCCGAAAACTCTTGTATTATGGAAATAATGAATGAATACAGTGATGGAAAGACGATTGTCGTAGAGGTTGATGAGACAGATTCATCGAAAGCTTACCAACTAGGACAAACGCCTGATGGCTTCTTTGCAATAACTTGGTTCTGCTGCCTCGGAATGATGGTGATATTTGTAATAATCTCATTTGTTTTCATTAGGTTCGGCAATACCCCGCCTGGTTCTTATGTGACCAGAAACGGGGTTGTTCATCATGGAGGATATGATGGTAATGATGTCACAATCATCAATAATCACTACGGAAATAGATGGGGGTATAATGAGGGTCCCGGCGTTCATTACCGAAAACCAAGTAGAAGAGTGAGTTCGAGACGAACTAGAAGCTCCAGCAGTAGTAGTCGTTCAAGTGGAGGGCACTCAACCAGAGGCCGATCCGGAGGCGGAAGTAGTTCTGGTGGAGGAAGTCGCTCAAGTGGTGGCGGTAGATCTGGCGGTGGACGGTCTGGTGGTCGCAGATAATCCGAGTGATAAATATCTGAATTAATTTTGCATATCTTGAAGACCGGTCTGCACTCAGTCGATATATGCCGAAGGTCTCGTCGCGCTACGATGGACTTGGAGTTGGGTTCGCCCCCTACCTTCAACCACCTGGACCTGAAGTTGTGCGCTTGACTGTGGGTGAGCCGGGTTTTGACACTCCAAGAGAGATTATCGACACTGCAATTTCGGAGTTGGATGCTGGCAAAACAAAGTATACACGAGGGCAAGGTTCGGTAGAACTCTGTCAGGCTGTTGCTGATTATCTTGGGGAGCATCAGGACCTAGATATCAGAGCTGAAGATGTTTTGATTACACCTGGAGCAAAGCAGGCTTTGCTTTACTCATTCATGATTTCAACAATGCCAGGTGATGAGGCAATATTGCTCGCACCGGCCTGGGCGAGTTACGAACCAATGTTGCAGTTCATTGGAGCGAAACCTGTTCACGTATCTGTCAAGCCTGATGATTACCACCCCAATATTGACGCTATTAGAGCCGCAGTGACCGACAAAACCACGATGATTCTGATTAATTCTCCCTGCAATCCTACCGGTGCAGTTTACACCCCTGAGGAAATTCAAGCAATTGTTGAAATTGCAGTGGAGAACGATCTTTGGATTGTATCCGATGAGATTTATGCTCGACTGAATTGGATGGATTATCCACACGTCTCTCCGGCCTCGATTGAGGGTGGCGCTGAACGCACTCTAATCGTCAATGGCTGGTCGAAATCTTGGGCTATGACTGGGATGCGAGTAGGATTCTTGACCGGTCCTAGTGACGCAATGAAGGCGGCCATCAAATCTCAGGCTAATTCGGCTTCCCACATTCCTACATTCATGATGGAAGCCGCCCGAGTTGCTCTGTCTTGTGATGATGCGGTTGATAGCTTCAATGAGGAATACAAGAAGCGACGTGAAATCATGATTCAAGGATTGTCAGAACTTCCTGGATTACGAGTAGGGGAATGCGAGGGAGCATTCTATGCTTACGTCGATATTACCGGTACTGGAATGACCGATATCGAATTCGCAGATGGAGCATTAGAGGCAGGAGTTCAGCTGATTCCAGCCAGTTTAATCACTGGCGGTGAAGGCTTCGTACGGATTTCTTATGCTGCCGATGAAGACCAAATTGTTGAAGGTATCAGACGACTGAAGGCTTGGCTTTCCTGAGAATCATTGAAATCAAAGCCTGCCCCGAACTAGGTTACTCAGGTGGTTCGATGACTGGCGCTCACGGCAAGCATGTCTATGTCGACTACAATGGATATCATCGAAACGGAGTCCATGATGGCGCTTGGATGCTAGAGAAGATGATTATCGCAGCCAATGCAGCAAAGGTTCGAATTGTTCACTCATATGTTGAGGAATTTGATGGGGTGATTTCACCTACTGGATTTGCCGCGATGGTGCTACTCGATGAAAGTCACATTAGTGCTCACTGTTACTATGACAAGGGTTGGCTCGCAGTTGATGCATTCACCTGTGGAGGTGCTGATCCGAATGGGATTGCCGATGACCTCGATGAAGCGTTGAGGTCGACTATGGACGATTTGGTATTGATTCGGCGTGAAGAAGTTGAGCGATTTCTTCACGATGACCTTGAGAAGACATGAGGTGAAATGATGGTGATTCGAGATTTTATCAGGCGACATTACCACCACTTCAATGCTGGTGCTCTAGCCGATTGTGCTGAATCATTGAATGAATTTCTTGATAATGACGGTCGACTAATCATCACTCTCGCTGGCGCTATGTCTACTGCTGGAATTGGGCGCTCTTTAGCTCCTGCAATCCGGGCTCAAAAGATTCACGCAATCTGTTGCACAGGAGCGAATTTGGAAGAGGATCTTTTCCGCTTAGTTGCGTCTTCGAGTTACGAAAGAATCGATGATTGGCGTGATTTGACCGCTGAATCCGATGCCGGATTAGCCGAACGTGGAATGAATCGGGTGACTGATGTCGCGATTCCGGAAGAGGAAGCAATTCGCTACATAGAGAAGCCTTTACTGCAGCTTTGGAAAGATGCAGAAGCTGTAGGGGATAGTCGATTTCCTCACGAATACCTCTACGATTTACTTCTCCACGGAGGACTTGAGTTAGATTCGGACCCAAATGATTCCTGGTTGATGGCCGCTGCCGACGCGAACCTACCAATCTTCGTTCCAGGCTGGGAAGATTCGACTTTGGGAAATATTCTCGTTGGCAAGGTAATTGATTGCACCCTACAAAGTCCCGATGTTGTCAAAGGCGGATTACATTCGATGCAGGCCTTAGCAGATTGGTATCGTGAAGACGATTCGCCCACCGGTATATTGCAAGTAGGAGGGGGCATTGCTGGGGATTTTGCAATCTGTGTTGTACCGATGCTGAGACAGGATGTAGGGGAAAAGGTCGCGCTATGGTCGTGGTTTGGACAAATCTCCGAATCAAGGCCCTCCTATGGCGGATATTCCGGTGCTCCCCCTAACGAGAAAATCAGCTGGGGCAAATTAGGAGTAGAAACCCCTCGATTTGTGATAGAATCCGATGCTACGATAGTTCTGCCATTAATACTCGAGTCGTTAGAATCCTGACTCATCAAAAACGACAGTATATATCTGGTACTTCGATGTCAAGCCATGACTAAGAGAGCAAACAGACTGTGGCAAAGGTTAGAGGAACAACTCGAGCAATTTTCAACTGTAACATTGAGCGAGTAATCTCCTCAAGAAATCAGATCGCCTCGCCCGTCTTCTGCATGTGTTCTCTTGCTGAGCGAAGCACTTCCTTTTCCTGAACGAAAGTGAGTTGTTCCTCAGCTTCATCTAAACTAAGCCAGAGATAGTTAGTATGTTCATGAGATAATTTAACCTCAAGTTGATCGGTTGAAGCGATGTACCAAAATACCTGCTTATCGATCGGCCGTCCTTTGCTTTGGAACGTATATTCTGTTCTGTGGCTCCAAACGGAATCAATCTCTATGTCGCTAATTCCGGTTTCTTCTTGCAACTCCCTCCTAGCGGTTTGGTAATGATTCTCATCTCCCTCGACGTGGCCCTTGGGATACGACCAATGTCCTTGCGGGTATTGCAGTAGGAGAACGCTGTCATAATTGACCAGAACGAAGCCGCAGGACGTCTCCATAGGTGCTGGGATAGGCATCATACATTTCTCCATTCTCCTGTTCCCGTCAAGTGTAAACTCAGGGATTTCGGTCGATAGAGGAAAACTATCGTGCCAAACAAATGATAGGTAAGTTGTGGCGCAGTCAAATGATGACTCACCCGGCCCTGTCCCTCGATATCCGTCGGATTGTGACGGATTCTGATCTTGATGGAGTAGTGACTGGTGCTATTTTGAGAAGATGGTGGAAAGAGGCGGATGTTGTATTTGGTCATCCGGGCGCACTTCGAGCTGGAATGCTTGATGAAGTAATTGACAGACATACTGCGGTTTGTGATTTACCTAGACATTCTCAATGCGGATTAAGTATTGACCACCATCAATCAAATGCACCAATTGATGCTGAAGAAGATTCTGAGATGGTGGTGGTTTGGAAACCTACTCCATCAGCGGCAAGAATCGCCTTTGATTTAGTTGGTGAAGTTGTCGACGTTTCCGATCTGACGAACCTTATGGGATGGGTCGACAAACTGGATGGAGGTTCTGTTAGCAAAGAGGAATTCCTCTCAGACCATCCCGTGGTGTGGCTTGGAAGAATCATCGGAGGTAATGACGGAATCTCTCAAGAAATATTAGAGGCTTTGAGTCGTGGTGACTCTGTCGAGGAGATTCTTTCCTCTGAAAAAATATCATCTGTCGTTGCTGAAAAGCAAGAATATCTTACTCGTGCAAATACAATAATTGCGGAGCGATTAGAAGTAGTTGATAGGTTAGCAGTGGTCCGATTAGAAGATATGAGTGTGAGATCCAACGGTTATCTTGTAACAGCCTTAGCAGGCGATGATTGCGATGCTTGTATGGTAATTCATGGAGATGTTGGTGCTGGATTTGGAGAGGATGATTGCTATCCGGTTTCGGCTTCGTTTTACACCAACTCTTTCCTACATACCGAAGGTGGGTTATTCGACCTAACTCAGTTGGCAACAAGATTCGATTCGGATGGTGGTGGTCATGCCAATGCATGTGGTTGTAGAATCCAACCGCTAGAAAATGGCGAAAAGGTTGAGAGAAAAGTTGTTCACGAAGATATCGACAAGAATATTCGAGAGTGGTTGAAAATGTGGGCGAATCGTTAGCCGATTAATTGTAAAAGATAGAGGAAACCAAGGAAGGCATGAATGGTAATTAATCCCACCATTACATCACTAAGTCTACCGTGTAATTCTTTGAATTTTACGAATGATTCTCCTGCTCTTTTTTTGGCGCTTGTCTTTCTTCCTGAAATCCAGAGGTAAGTCATCAGCGCTAGCCCAAGTAATCCTCCCCATCCATGGAAATGCCCTGGCATTAGTACGTCGGCTGCGAAATCTTCTCCCGAGATTACGGCAGATGCTACTTTGGCGGCGAATGCTAAAGCGATAACAATCAGTACCCATCGAAATAAACGCTCGCCCTGAATCTCATGATTATCGAGTTCTGCAGCCCTCTCGGATCCCTTTAGTGAAATGCTCAACTTTCGCCAATTTCGTTGCCTTGCGAATTCTCGAATGACAACCAACGCCGCGATTGGATGCAACAAGAGGATTAGCACCTGGATGATTTCCACGTTACTTCGCCACACTCTAGAGGTCTTGAGTTCTCCTTCTCACGCCTTGCATAGCAAGGCGATGTGTTGATGTAGGCAGGGATGGGGCGATGTGCCTACCGGAGTGATTCGATTTGGAGGATTACCTTCTTGATTGCGTCGAACAACTGCAGAGAGCAGGTGACGATTCTGGGAGGAGAAAATCGGAAATCCAGCGGCCAAAGGCATGGGATTTACTCAATAAAGAATGGAAAGCTTTGGCCTTCTTAGCGGTCAATCAGGCGGCGCCGGAATCTATCGACCCAGATTCATCGAATGGGAAATCCGCCAGACCAAATCGGCGTATAGGCCGAAGAGGTGGAAGAGGTGGCCAATCTGGATTACAAGACCGTTTGGAGTCGCCACAATCTGTAATCCGCTCAAAGGAGCCGGCGGCATACAGATTGGCGGTTTTAATCGCCCAGAAGCACAAGATGGGGGCTTCGTGGAAAGATGAATGGGATGAGAATTTCCAATCCTTAAGGAAAGTGTGCGAAACTGGCGTCCATCCAGTTTGGGAACGTATGGCTAGGGAGGCGCCTTTGATTGCGGAACTAGGTAGATTTCCTATATCCGAAAAAGAGCAACATATTGATTCTGAGGGATGGTTGAGTCAAGCTGATTTCGATCCTCGTGATTCGTTCGCATTACTCAATTGGCTGGAATCCTGCACTCTACAATTAGATGTTCATCAGGCATCAGCCCTTCAGAAAATAACTCGTGACTTACGTTCTGGAAAACCTCGTCCGAGGAAATGGAAGTTATGGATGAATCCTTCTCTCATAGATCTAGACGGAGATTATGCCCTCTTAGAATCCATGTTATTGGCGGCTGGAAGTAATGAACAATCGGGTTCGATATTTGATAAAATAGATACTGAAAATTTGCAAGACTTAGTGAAGTCACAATCGATTCTCCTATCGTTAAGGGCCGGTTCGACTGAAAATTGGCAAGAGGCCGTTTCTAATGTTGGAGAAGATAGGCTCTCTAAGGCAATACAAATTGAGGCGTGGAAGAATTTTCAGACTGGAAATACAACTGATGCGGACTCGCTGTTAAGTGGTATCGAAATACTCAATAATGCTGGTATTGAGCCAGCGGACTCGCTTTTTTGGGCAGTGATTTCAGGTCTCGTGTTGGCAAATCGGGGGTCTGAAACCGTCGCGATACTCAGGGGTCTGGAAATCAATAATGAAGAACAAATGAATATTGCAATCAACCTAATTTCTGAAACTGGGGATTCAACTATTCAGGATTCGATATTGAAGGGCCTTACAAAGTCATCAGATGAATTAACTCTGAGTGTAATGCGGAATTCTTCTGCACCTCTAGATATCAGGAAGAACGCGGCGAAAAAACTCTCGACAAAAGGCCTAGGTATAGAGGAAGAAGTACTCGATATTTACACATTATCCGCAGATGTGGAGGGGCTCAGTAGTGAGTTCCTAACTCATCCTGAATTAGTATCGAAATATCCTCACCGTGCGTTAATGGTTTGGCATCTGATTCCTGCAGAGCAAGGAGTTTCAATTATGCAGGAGCTTGAAGCGATGAGGAAACGGGCCATCCTTGGACTCGCAGAAACTGAAAATGATGAGGTCATGACCGCGTCCTCTTCTTCGTTAATTGCGCTTTTGAGTGGAAACCCCTCATCAATGGATGCTGTTCACGAAAAATTGGATTCGAAAGGGCTTGAGGCCCTCAACCAAGTTAGGGCCGCGCTTCGGGCAGATGGCGACGGATTGGTAGAGGAAAACCGAATTGAACGATTAGAGCAATCGGTTGAAGATGCTAATTTGACTTATCTTGAGAGAAGTCTATTCAGCGTTCTAATCAGTGCCTTGAGATTGAATAGAGCGACTATGGACTTACAAAGTGGAGTCGAAGAAAGAGGTGATTCCGCCCTTTCAGCATTGGGTGGCTTATGCTCAAGTGAAGGTGTAAAACTACGCACAATCCTATTTGCTACAGACCTAGTATTGGAACACAATGCTGCGATTCCTGATTTGGAGATGTGGTATAGACAGCAGGACAATGGCTCGTCAAATCACCAAATTATTAGAGCCACAATTGCCGTAGAAAAGGGGGATCGTATCAATGCAGCTCGTTCATACCGAGATGCGGCGATGAGAATTAGAGGGGATTTCGAACAATCGTCTATGTTACTTCGAAAATCATTGATTGAATTTGCCCTTGCAGGAGGATGGAAAGAAGCAATTGATTTGGTCGACAAACATCCAGAATTGCTTGCATCTGTTACATCAAGATTCCAACTATATCTAAGAGTGTGTGCAGACGCTATCGCTGGTCGTAATGAGATTGCTACACAACGAATAATGGAATATGTCTCACAAAGAGAGCCTAGTGAGGATGCCGAAGATAGAGATGTTGTTAAGCGCAGATTGGAGGTGCTCGATAGGGCTCTAAGATACGCTTCTGAGCATAGATTACCGGAGGACCCATTCCGTGGCCGTGTTCTAGCTGCACAGATGATGATGCGTCGTAAGCAACCCGGCAGAAGAAATGAACTTGAAGGTAGATTCTTGATGGAATTGAATGAAAGAAAGGATGTCCTTGCGATTACGCTAATCGCTCAAGAGGTTGCTGATATCTCGCCTATTAGAGGGCTTAGAATGTTCGAAACTGCGATTCAATCAGAGAATTTTGACTCGCGACAAAATCAGACTTTGGTTCGGTCACAAAAGGCATTATTCCGCCGACATAGTAAGAATATTCCAGTTCGTCAGCGTCGGTCATTGAGTCATCTTTCTCTAAGACCATTGGTATTGGTTGATACTAATATCCTAATCGATGCTCTGAAGGATGATTTGTTGGGCCAAATTTCTCAAGACAACTATGGTACATTCGATTGGACTGTGGAGAGGGCCTTCGTATGGATGCTCAAGAGACGTAGTGAAGAAGGCCGGGTTCATTTGTGTATACCAATGTCAGCTGAAGCCGAGTTCCTAAATCGAACAAGATCTCCAAAGATTGCACGAGCTCTGTTCAGTGATGTGCACATTGACAACAAGGTTTGGAAATCCACTGTTAACTCAAAACTTCTGCAACAAAGGGTCGAGCATATTCTGCGAACCTTTGGTAAATTTAGAGCAGAGGTCGATATGGATGCAAAGCGAGAGATTGACCTAGAATCCTTCCTAATTCGGCACTCAGAAATTTTCGAGAAAGTCACGGAAGCCAAGCAGTTGGCTAGAGATGACCCCCCTCCAAGAAGTGTAATCGATGGCAGAGATATCTTCCCCGAGCCTGGCGACCTTGACATAATGAGAGATTCAACCATTCACGCAGCGTCGACAATTCCTGACGTCGGTTGTGTGCTAGTTGCCACAAGAGATTCTGACTTTACTTTAATTTCAAGAGCGTTACATGACAACTTCGGATTCGATGCGATTTCAACTGCTCAGCAGTTGAACAGTCATATTCTACGAAATTGATAATCTGTTAGAGTATTGACTGAACGTGTATCCCCCAATTCTTAGGGGCTATCTCTTGCGATTGGATCCGCCTGAGCGATTTCGGGTTCGATTGCCACCACCGCTGGGATTGCCAGTGCGGTCGCCTCCTCTAGAACGCTTGTGCCCGCCTCTTCCTGGGGATTTATTTCCGCCTCTCTTCGGTGATTTTCGGCTGCTGCCACCTCTTCCAGAGAATTTATTTCCACCCCTATTAGATGATTTACGGCTGCTTCTGTCTTCTACACCAATACGGCGTGGACGGCCTCGGTTTTGCTTCTTTTTAGGTGCCTTATCGCCCTTCTTCGATTGAGCTTTTGGAGAATGGAATGGATGCTCCTCGTTCACTGGAATGCTTTGGCGAATTGTTTTCTCGATGTCTCGAAGATACTCGCCCTCAGTCTCATCACAGAATGCAATTGCGATGCCTCCTTGGCCTGCTCGACCTGTTCTACCAATACGATGAACATAGACCTCGGGCACATTGGGTAGATCGTAATTGATCACATGACTGATATCGGAGACATCGATGCCACGACTGGCGACATCTGTGGCAACGAGAATTTGGAGGGAGCCTTCGCGGAATCGACTCAGTGCGCGCTCACGTGCGCCCTGACTCTTGTTTCCATGGATGGCGAGAGCTTCGAAGCCGTCTCTCTCAAGGAGCCTGACTATCTTGTTGCATCCGTGTTTGGTACGGCCGAAGACAAGCATCTTTTCGGGGCTTTCTTCGAGTAGAATATGAGTCAGAAGTGGGCGCTTATCGGCTTTCCTGACGAACATGAGAGATTGTTTAATTGCCTCGACGGTTGTCGATTCGGGAGTGATATCAATTCTTATTGGATCGAATAGCATATCCTTGGATAATGATATGATTGAGTGTGGCATTGTTGCGCTGAATAGCAGACTTTGGCGCTTTTTGGGAACATGGGCCAAAATCTTCTGAATGTCGCGAATGAAACCCATATCGAGCATTCGGTCGGCCTCGTCGAAAACGAGGAACTCCACCTTCGAGAGATCGAGCAAGCGTTGGCTCATTAAGTCGAGGAGTCTTCCTGGTGTCGCCACCAAAATGTCGACTCCTCGGCGCAAATTCCTCTCCTGTGGTTTCTGACTGACTCCACCGAACATGACCATGCTGCGAATATCGAGTTTGGCAGCGTACAATTCGATATTCTCGTGAATTTGTGCTGCTAATTCTCTTGTCGGACAGAGCATCAATGTACGAATTTTTCGAGGGCCGTTGCGAGGTTTTTCGGCCAGTAGATGAAGGATTGGTAGAGAAAAAGCCGCAGTTTTTCCTGTTCCGGTTTGGGCACAACCCAACACATCTCTGCCCTCAAGCAAGTAAGGAATTGCTTCCGCCTGAATCGGCGTCGGAGTTTCGTAGCCGATGTTATCGAGAGCGCCGAGCAAAGGCTCGCACAATTTTAGGGAAGCGAAATTCAACAAAATCACTCACATGTGAGAGATTATTGCTTGACCGAATTCGCTACATTTCAGTAGTGTTGCGTCAACCATTAATCGTTCAAAATCGTAGGTTACAGTTCCAGCTGAAATCGCGCTTTCCATTCCCTTGACAATTAGATCCGCTGCTTCAAGCCAGCCCATATGCCGGAGCATCATCTCAGCCGAAAGGATTAGGCTTCCTGGATTGACTTTGTCTTGCCCGGCATACTTTGGTGCCGTTCCATGGGTTGCTTCGAAGATAGAGATTCCAGTATCGTAGTTGATGTTCGCACCCGGTGCAATACCTATCCCCCCGACCTGTGCTGCTAGCGCGTCTGAGATGTAATCGCCATTCAGATTCATTGTAGCAAGTACACCATACTCGCGCGGGCGCGTGAGGACTTGCTGTAGCATTGCGTCGGCAATTACGTCCTTGATGACAATCGTATTTCCTGTTTTGGGATTAGTCAATGTGCACCAAGGGCCGCCGTCTAATTCTACTGCTCCAAACTCATCTTTGGCGAGTTGGTAGCCCCAATCTCTGAATCCGCCTTCTGTGAATTTCATGATGTTTCCTTTGTGCACAAGAGTAACTGAATCCTTGTCATTATCGATTGCATATGTGATTGCAGCGCGTACGATTCTAGCTGTGCCTTCTACGCTAATTGGTTTGATTCCAATTCCAGATGTGTTAGGGAAACGGATCTTTTCGACTCCCATCTCATTTTGTAGGAATTGAATTACTTTCGCCACCTCCTCGCTACCAGATTCCCACTCTATTCCAGCATAGACATCTTCGCTATTTTCCCTGAAAATAATCATGTCTACCGCGCCGGGGTCTCGGACGGGGCTGGGAGTACCTGCGTACCAGCGAACCGGTCGGACACAGGCGAACAAATCCAGTTGTTGTCGTAATGCAACGTTGAGGCTTCGGATTCCTCCCCCTACCGGAGTTGTAAGAGGGCCTTTGATTGACACTAGGCCGTTCTTCATTGAGGCAAGTGTCTCATCTGGTAACCATTCTCCTGTGGCGTTGAATGCCTTTTCTCCGGCCAATACTTCAGACCAGTGAATTAGACGAGTTCCTGAGTATGCCCTGTGGACTGCTGCATCGACTACATCAATCATGACAGGAGTAATGTCTACTCCAATACCATCTCCTTCGATGTAATGAATTATAGGTTCGTCGGGCACACTCAAACGGCCTTCTTCCATTGTAATCGTACTGCCCTCAGTCATGCATCTCAGTCGCGCCACCCGCCTTCGCCTCAAGAAGCCAACCCTCAAGACAGACACGATAGAGGAGGGGGTATGAAGAGCGTAGTTCGATGGACTGGTGGGCGAACCATGGAAGGTGAAACCGAATCCGGTAAGGTCACCCCTATCTATTCCGATACCGCACCAAGCCCGATGGAGATGGCACTACAAGCCCATGCCGCCTGTTCACTAGTTGACTTGAGAGTTGGACTCAAAGACAGAATGGAAAACGTTCGGGCAATGTGGGTAGATGTAGAAGGAATGAGAGCTGATGAGCCACCGCGAGTATTTACTTCTGTGAAGATGCACTATGTAGTTGAGGGGGAAGTACCAGAGAAATTGGTCCGAAGGATACTCTCACTTTCACATGAGAAGGATTGTTCCGTTGGAATTATGATTTCAAGGTCCGGAGCCAGTGTAGATTGGACACTTGATTTACGTCCGTAACTTGTAATTTTACACGGCTCGGCGTTTTTTGAATAAGAGTAATCTTGAGTATAATTTACCGGCGAAGAAGTCGTATTTTCCGAACGCATTAAAGTCCGTCTTCGGGCACAGCCAAATCCTTCGCGCGTGCGAAGGAGAGAATTGAGCCGGGGAATTAATTCGGAAGTGGTTGTAATGCAGACGAGGACAGATGATGAGGTCGTTGCCGATGATGGCGTGGCCGAGAAAGGATTAGTGATTGAACGCCGTTTTACTACAGCAGGTGCTGATCCCTTCGATGCCTTTGATTGGATTGAGATGAGTGTAGAGATCCGAAACCCCGACGGAAGCCTCGCTCATGAAATTCATGGAGTTCAATTGCCTTCTGGTTTTTCTGGTGTGCCAGGGAAAGTCTGTGCTCAGAAATATCTGAGGAAGGCTGGTGTTCCTGCTGCTCTGCGCAAGGTGGCAGAGGAGGGGGTTCCAGAGTGGCTACAACGTAGCGAGCCTGATCATGAGAAACTTCAGACCCTCGCTCCAGAAGACAGGTTTGTCGGCGAGACGGATGGTCGGGAATTATTCCGCCGGCTTGCAGGCACCTGGGCCTACTGGGGTTGGACTCACGGCTACTTTGCCAGCGAAGCTGATGCTCGTGCCTTCTACGATGAGATGGCTTACCTAATTGCAAGCCAGAGATCTGCGCCAAATAGCCCGCAGTGGTTCAATACTGGTTTGAACTGGGCTTATGGAATAACGGGTCCCGCTCAAGGACACCACTACGTAGATGCAGTCACTGGTGAATTGAATCTTTCAGAAGATGCCTACACACACCCTCAACCTCATGCTTGCTTCATTCAATCAGTAGGTGACTCCTTAGTTGGAGGAACTGAATCGATTATGGGTCTATGGAACCGAGAGGCTCTGTTATTCAAGTATGGGTCGGGAACTGGTTCGAACTTCTCTCAAATAAGAGGAGCTGGCGAACCACTATCCGGAGGAGGCACCTCTAGTGGACTTCTGTCCTTCCTAAAGATTGGCGATAGGGCAGCTGGGGCTATCAAGTCTGGAGGTACAACTCGCCGGGCAGCAAAGATGGTTACTCTAGACCTTGATCATCCGGATATCGAAGAATACATTGATTGGAAGCTCACGGAAGAGGAGAAGGTATCGGCTCTAGTAATTGGTTCAAGTCTTTTGCAGAAACATTCAGATGCTATTTTATCGGCTATATGGAGTCATGATGAAGAGGGTTCTAAGACTGATCCAGCAGTTAATGGCGCTCTCAAAATGGCAATGATAAAAGCGGTACGTGATAGCGTTCCTCAGCCACATATCAAGAGAATTCTTGACCTCGCAAATCAAGGATGGAAGAGTTTAACATTCGAACAAATGGATACTGATTGGCAAGGAGAGGGTTATGCAACTGTATCCGGTCAAAACTCCAACAATTCGGTTCGAGTACCTAATTCATTCATGGACTCCCTTCGGAATGATGGAGATTGGAATCTTTACCACCGAACCGAACTAAAGAAGGCTGGTCAAGAGGGAAGAGAGCCTGAACCTTGCAAGACAATGCCGGCAGCGGAATTATGGGACAAAGTAGCATACACCGCTTGGGCTTGTGCGGATCCAGGGGTTCAATTCGATACAACAATCAACGAATGGCATACCTGTCCTGAGGGCGGTCGAATTAACGGCTCAAATCCTTGCAGTGAATACATGTTCCTTGACGATACCGCTTGTAATCTCGCTAGCATAAATCTGCTACATTACTATGACAAGGCGACTCAAACCTTTGATGTTGAAGACTTCCGACATTCCGTTAGATTGTGGACTGCTACATTAGAAATTAGCGTACTGATGGCACAATTCCCTTCGGCTGAAATCGCCCGTCAGTCCTACGAATACCGAACTCTTGGCCTCGGCTACTGCAACATCGGTTCACTTCTGATGCACATGGGGATACCCTACGATGATGAAAGAGGCTACGCGATTTGTGGCGCTGTTACATCGATTATGTGTGGCGAATCCTATGCAACCAGTGCCGAGATGGCTTCAGTCCTAGGGCCATTCCCGAACTATTCAGAGAATGCAGAACATATGTTGCGTGTAATGAAGAATCACCGCCTTGCAGCATATGATGCTCCGGCAGAGGAATACGATGGTTTGTCTGTATTACCAATGGGAATTAATGCAAAGAAGTGTCCAAAGGATCTTCTTGGAGCTGCTAGAGAATCATGGGACCGTGCCATAAGAGAAGGTGAAGAGCACGGTTACAGAAATGCACAGACTACCGTTATCGCCCCTACAGGAACTATTGGATTAGTGATGAATGCTGACACCACCGGAGTAGAACCCCAATTCTCACTAGTTCAGTACAAACAACTAGCTGGCGGAGGCTCTCTAAGAATCATCAACCATGGAGTACCAAACGCTCTACGACGATTGGGGTACTCAGAAAAAGAAACGCAAGCAATTCAAGAGTACATTATGGGAACCGCTTCACTAAGAAACAGTCCTACAGTATCCTCCAAGGTCTTGAAAGCGGCTGGGTTCGATACTAAGATGATTAAGAAAGTGGAAGGGAGCTTTCCTGATGTTTTCGATATTCGCTCCGCCTTTGCGCCTTCGATTTTGGGAGAGGAGTTCTGCACAGATACTCTCGGAATTTCAAAAGAACAATTTGAGGACCCATTCTTCGACACCCTTGGGCATCTTGGATTCTCTAATGATGAAATCGACCAAGCCAATGATCACGTCTTTGGATATGGTACAATTGAAGGTGCTCCAGGACTAAAGGATGAGCACTTGGCTGTGTTCGATTGTGCAACTCCTTGTGGCAAGTATGGAAAGAGATCTATCGATTGGAAGGCTCACGTATTGATGATGGCA
>Ga0208277_1000791_pt1 | contig 18618 bp, 20 predicted proteins | sample ETNtaG_5_FD_185782 | JGI IMG/M metagenome (GOLD analysis project Ga0208277, IMG submission 185782) | Marine microbial and viral communities from oxygen minimum zone, Eastern Pacific Ocean - ETNP201406SV205 (SPAdes) (version 2) | ecosystem: Environmental > Aquatic > Marine > Oceanic ...
ACAAACAGGATCAATAACTTCAGGACAAGCTATATCCGAGCTTATTAATGATTCATCAACACACATATTAGGAACATCTTCATCATCACTACAAGCAAATACAAGTGGAATGAATAGTAGTAGAATTAGCTTTTTCATTTTTTAATCTTCACAGTACTGAGCATTTATTTCTTCTAGCATTACCTCTGACTGTATTGTCATTACAATTATATCACCTTGCTCATCTTCAAATTCCATTGTAATTGGAAAAACCAATTCAAAATCTGTATCACACTCCATCGTATTACAATTATTTGAAGACCATTCTTCAATGAATGACATTATTTCTTCTTCGCTATTTCCTGTAAATTGATCACCGTTTGGAGCTTCTACTGTTATTGGGTAAACTATTTCACCACATGTATCAAGTCCGTCTTCACCGTCATCATTGTAACAATGCTCATCTAAAAGCTCTTGCAACTCTTCTTCTGAATTTATCGTCAAAATCTGAGTTTGATCATTAGCTTCAGAATAATACTCAACAGTTAATGGATATACTAATGAAAAATCTCCACAGTCATTACTATTACAATTTTGATAGTATTGATCAATATACTCGTGCAGTTCATATTCGCTTTCGACTGAAAGAATTTCTCCATCAGGATTTTCTATTGAAATTGGATAAACAAGATCAACACAATCAATATCAAACCAATTTTCATCATCCCACCCATTCTCATCAGGACACATATTAAAATACATTTCAAGCTCTTCATAGCTATTAATTCCGATTACTTCTTCATCTTCGTTTCCATTTTCATTCTCGAAAAAGAAAACAATATTTATAGGAAAATTGATGTCTGGCACACTGTCATACTCATCACTAGATTCATAATATTCTTCAATTGCTTCATATAACTCCTCTTCATTTCCTATAGAAATTTGAGAACCGTTAGGCATAGTTATCGATATAGGGAACTGAATATCAAAACACATGTAGTTATCCCACTCATCAAAAATATCGTAATCTCCGTCATTGTCTTCGTCATAATTTTCATCAAAAAGCAATTCGCCATTTTCGTCAAAGTATATGTAAAGCATATTTAAAAGAGAAATCAAATTTCTGGACTCCCTTTTAAGTTTTATTTCATAGCCAATGTTTTCAGCGTATAATATCAAATCAGCCGTAATATTATTTTCTAGCTCATTTATATAATTTTGAGAAACTTCGGGTAACTCATCAAAACTAATTTCAATTTTACCTTCATGGTTTTTGATTAATTGAATATGTTCTTCTATTGTGAGGTTATCGATAAAATTATCTGAGCATGAAAAAATTAGTGCGCTAAATAAGAATAAATAAATATACTTTTTCATAAAATTGGTTATTTTGCGCAATATACAAAAATTGAAGTCTATGCTTTGGAAAGTAGACTATTCAAAAAATAAAAACCTGAATTATAAATTATTTTTTATCTTTCAACATGCATCGTATAATAGCTTTTATATTATTTTTTAGTTTAAACTCATTTTCAAACAACAATTCTCAATTTGTTGAATTTAAAAACATATCATTTGATGAATTTAAACTTCAAAACAATTTTCAATTTCAATTGAATGCTATTTTTAATAAGCCAGATAAAAAAAGTTTATTGCCAAGTGGACCATTAAATGATTTAATAAATAAATTTGCAAATACTAATTACTTATCACTTAAAATCAAGAGTTCTAGAGAAAAGCAAAATGAATTAAAAATCTCATTTTCTAAAAGTTCATTAGCAATTAAGTACATGCTTGATTAATACATCATAGCAGTTATTAATCTATATATAAACCAACAGATTACCACTGCAAAAAGATACTTTCTATTTTTTTTATACCATTCCATTTTTATTCGCTTATAGTTTTTAAATATTTATAATGAGATTTGACTATCCCTTTAGATAATCTTGATTTTCTTTTAGCAAATGAGTGAATATTATTTTTTGATTCCATGAGAATACTTTTGACTGAGGGGTTTAATTTTTCTTCATTCATTAATATATCAACCCTTTCAACAAAGTAAAGCTGAAGTCTTTGTTCAGAGAGGTCAGGATTATTAGGTGATTCAATAATTGTTTGTAATAAATCATCAATTAACCCACTAACTGACAGTGCATTTCCTTCCAGTGATTCTTTAGCTGATAGCATACGGTTAAGTTTATCATAGTTTAGAAGTCTATTCAATGCACTAAGCTGAAGTCCTTGAATTGAATTTAAAACCCCTTCACCCTTAATTTGAGATATTAACTTACTATCCATTAGCCAGCTTTGAGTATTCCACAAATTTTTCTCTAAAAACCTAAGAGCTTCAATTTGTTTATTAATATCAACATTTACATATCTAATAGCACCTTTTTGGTTTTCGTTATGAGGAGTGTCATATATTCCACCAATAAGTGAATGTACATGATATATATATCTTCTGTAAACCCCTAATAATTCTCCATATAATTCATTAAGTTCATCATAGTTTTCATTTGGCTCTATCACCCAATCCATTAGATTTTTAGCAACAATCTTTAAATTTTTAATTCCATACGTGCTTGCTTTCACTGGATCATCACCAATATTTTCTGTTTGTGAATTCGGATCATTTCCATAGCCTCCAAACATATAAACTGGATCTAATGATTTTGAATCAACAAATTTTTTCAAAATATTTTTTTCTTCTTCCGGGCTTTGACCATAGTATCTATAACCCCATTCTATGGAGTAATTATCGTAGGGACCAAGTTGTCGGACATATCTTATATTTTCATCTCCAGGCTGTGCAACGTAATTGTATCTAGCATAATCCATAATCGTCGTTGCAATTCCGAATTTTTGTGTAAAATTTCCAGACCTTAATGAATCAACTGGATAAGCACTACTTGCTTTCATGTTATGGGGTAGTCCAAGCGCATGACCTATTTCATGTGCGATAACTTGCCTCATCATTTCTCCTATTTCTTTTTCTGGAGTATTTAAAGTTCTAGCTTTAGGATTCGCAGCACCGGTTTCTAATAAATACCTATTTCTATATGATCTTAGATGGTTATGATACCATATAATATCACTTTCTATAATCTCTCCAGTTCTAGGGTCAGATACACTTGGACCAGTAGCATTTCTTGTTGTCGATGCTACATATCTTACAGTTGAGTATCTAATATCTTCTGGGCTAAAATCTGGGTCTTCTTCTTTTGTAGGAGGGTCCTTTGCAATAATTGCATTTTTAAAACCTGCTTTTTCAAATGCACTATTCCAATCTTCTATTCCCATTTTAAAATATTTTCTCCATTTCATTGGCGTTCCAGGATCTAAATAATAAGTAATAGGTTTAATCGGTTCAACTAATTCACCTCGATTATACGCTTGAATATCTGAGGGTTCTAATCTCCATCTTCTCACAATATTATAATTGTCAGATTTTAATTTTTCAGAACTATAATTGATTTTTTCGATTGTAAACCAGCCAACCCTTTCATCTTCATATCTGATTTTCATAGGGTTTTCAGGTAAGGAAATAATTGAATGATTTATTTGAAAACTAAATGTATTCGTTCTGTTTTCTCTTGGTGCTTTGCCTGCACTAAAGGTTAAAGTATGCAGTATTTCTGTATTTTGAGGGAAACTCCTAGCAGAGTCTATAAAACTTCTTTTTTTGTCAACACTACCAATTTTATAATTAGTCTTTTCATAGGATCTGATTATATTAAATCCTGGCGAGTCAGACATAAAATAACTACTTACATCTATTAGGTATTTATCTTTTTCAGAATTCTTTATTTCAAATGCTCCTAAAATAGGTTTAAAATTATTTTCTTTAACACTAACAGAAATAGGATCTTCATCATCTGCAATATTGGTATAACTTACTTCTTTTAATAAAATTTTAGATCCATTTTTTTCAAATTGAACTACATGTTCGGCAGTTTTAGAACCAGCATTGAGATATCCTGAATAATTAGCAGGAAGTTGAGCAAATCTTGTCACAACCAATAGTTCTTTCCCCAATAAATTTTTAGAAATTTCAAAAAATAAATCGTTTTTCTCATTAGAATAAGTTGTAATTAGCCCTTCGCTAATTTTCATATCAATGGTTAAAGAATCAATTGTTTTTTTCTTACTTTCTTTTTGAGCATATGAATTAGAAATTATGCTTGCAAATAGTATAATAATAAATATTCTTCTCATTTTTTTAATTTATAACAATTTACAAAACTGTTTTAAAACATATATATCATTAGGAATTCTTTCAATTTTTTTCTTAATTGCACTCGCAACTAAAAATCTTTTATTTTGGAGCTAATTTTTGCAAATAATCAGGACTTATCAGACTTAGTCACAATACTTATACTTAATATTTTCGTTGTTTTTTTTATTTCTAAGTTTATTTATTTGAAATTCAATAATAAAAGCAAGAAATCTTTGAATGAGTTTTTCTTCACATATAATTCTGCAGGTCTCATTACATTTTTGCTATGTTTTTTATTAAGCAATGTGAAATTAGATTTAGGTTTTGCTCTAGGTCTTTTCGCCATTTTTGCTATTCTACGATTTAGAACCGAAACAATTAAAGTGAAAGAAATGACATATTTCTTTGTTGTAATTGGAGTCTCTGCCATCAATGCTCTTTCTAATGATAATGCTAGTATGGTCGAGTTAGCAGTTGCTAATGGGTCCATAATATTTTTACTTTTAATTCTAGAGTATACAATCAGCAGATCATCACCCGAATAACGTTTTAATCATACAATAATTTCTTTTTTTTATAGTTATAATATTTTAACAAATTATTTTAATTATGAAAAAACTTATTTTTTTACTGTCGATTATTGTTGGTTTTTCCTGCACTAATACGACAGAAACTGCACCAGCTGTAGATGCTGCGCAAGTAGTTTCAGACATAACAGCTATGTCAAATGATTATCAATCAGCGTACATTTCAAGAGACTGGAATACGGCTAGTAAATGGGTTTCAGCTGACTTAGGAACAACAATATATAATTCAAATGGTTCTTCTTTGACTGTTCAAAGTCAAGAAGAGGTAAACGCGGTTAGAGGCTGGGATTTTGGCACATTTGAAATGTCTAATCATCAAGTATTTATGTCCTCTGATTTGAATACAGCCGTTGTAACATTTGATGCAGATGGTCTTATTAATTTCGATGATGGCGATCAAAATGTACCTTATGCAACTAGAGCATCTCAAACATGGGTTAATGAAAATGGGGAGTGGAAAGTAATGCATTCTCATTGGTCACCAAGAACAAATTCTCAAGGAATTCCACAACAAAATTAGATTTTGTTTTTGTAGATTAAAAAACCCCGTTAATCGGGGTTTTTTTTATTTACTACCTTTATAACATATGAAAACTAAGAAAGAAATAGTAAAAGATTGGATAACAAGATACACAGGAGTAGAAATTTCTTCTTTTGGGGAATATATATTATTAACCAATTTCCAAAAATATGTTGAAGAATTTGCTTCTTTAAACAATGTAAAGGTTGACGGACAAGAAAAGAATATGCCATCTTCAACACACAATAATATTACAATTATAAATTTTGGGATGGGAAGTCCAAATGCAGCAACAGTTATGGATTTATTGACAGCACTAATGCCAAAGGCTGTATTATTTCTTGGTAAATGTGGCGCCTTAAAGAATCGAATACAAATAGGGGACTATATTTTACCAATCGGTGCAATAAGAGGAGAAGGTACTTCTAATGATTATTTTCCTATTGAAGTCCCAGCAATGCCTTCTTTTTCTTTACAAAGGGCAATTTCTTCAGCATTAAAGTATAATAAAACTGACTATTGGACGGGTACTATTTTTACAACTAACAGAAGGGTTTGGGAGTTTGATGCCAAATTTAAAAAATACCTTAAAAAAGTTAGAGCCTATTCTATTGATATGGAAACAGCGACTTTATTTTCCGTTGGATTTCATAATAGAATACCAACAGGTGCACTACTTCTTGTAACAGATCAACCCATGATACCTGACGGAATAAAAACAAACAAAGGAGATGATAAGAATTCTAAGTTATATGATAAAAATCATTTAGAACTTGGGATTGCATCATTAAGGGAAATTATTAAGTATGATAATACTGATACTGTAAGACACTTAAAATTTTAATTTATTTACTACAAAAATCAAATTAATAATATGAGAATTATCTATTTTTTTCTGCTTGTTTTTTCAATCACATTTTCCCAAAATAAAATTACAAAATCAGATATAATTGGTAAATGGGAGCTTAAGATAAAAGTTAAGGATCTTTTAAAGGAAGAAACGAAGAAGCTTGATATGCTTGAGAAAATGGCAGTAGAGTTAGCATCAGGTTTTGCTGAAGATATTATTGATTCTGCAGATATGTATGTCCTCTTTAAAAATAATAATACCGCAACACTTACACTTAATTTTTTAGACTATGACGAACAAGAAGAAATAAATTGGTCAATAGTTGATAATGAAATTTTAATCGATGATTCTTTAAATAAAAAAATAAATATAGGTTCAGAAAATAACCGATGGATTTTAGCGGATGATATTATTTTTCTTAAAGAAAAAAATCAAAAACTAAACAAAAATATTTTTCTTAGAAAAGTTTTATAATGATTAGGAGTTAATCAAAAGTAAAAGTTAAACCTGCATTTTCTTTTAGTCTTTTTAAAAGCGAATCACCTAATGCTACGGAGGGTGTTAAAATTCCATATGTTTCTGGGGTCTTATCCAGAGCCAGGCAAACTGCACTTTCAGATAACATTTTAGATGTAGATCCATATCCAGGATCCCTATCGCCAATTACTTTGCTTATGTATGTTTTATTTTGGTGCGTTAAATAGAATCGCAGATTATAGTAACCACTAATTCTTGTTTTTTCAGATGGTCCTTCACCTGATTTAGGCAAGGCGTAGTCAACAATATTTTTTATGATACTTCCTTTTTTTCTTGTTGCCAGAAAGATAGGTATCAAACTCATATAACCTCTTATTTGACCAAAAATTCCTTTACCAGTTAATGTAGCTTCATCATAACAAAAGTCTGCACCGTATTTAAAGTCTATTAACGCATGGCTTCTTCTCACAATTTTTGTATTTATACCCGCCATCACAAAAGGTGCAATCCATGAATTAGATATTTTATCGAAAATTACTTTTTGTAAATCTGGTTTATCCGGACCGAATTGTTTATCAATTGGATTGAGACCATAAGGGTTTGTCAAAGTTTTTCGCACATTTTTATCAACACGCGCTTCCTCTAAAACATTGGATAAGCTATTATAAGTTCCTCCACTTATACCACCTTTTGCTCCAGCTACTCTCATATTTATCTTAGTAGCATATTTGCCCGTTTTTTCAAAAATTCTTTTTTGAGAATAGAAAACTCCCATATCAGATGGAATTGAATCAAACCCGCAAGAATTAATAATTTTTATCTTTTTTTCTATAGCACTGCTATGGTATTTGTCAATTATTTGTCTTATCCACTGCGTTTCACCTGTAATATCACAATAATTTGTTCCTGTTTTAATACAAGCCTCAATTAAATTAGTCCCGTATTTAGCATATGGGCCGACAGTTGTACATATTACTTTAGTCTTGGAAGTTAGTTTTATAAGGCTTTCTAAATCATTACTATCAGCAATAAAAATTTTGTCATTACCGATTTTTAAATTTTTTCCAATATCCGAAATTTTCTCTTTATTTCTTCCGGCAATACCCCATCTAAGGTTACTACTAGAATATGTTTTATTAATATACTCACAAACTAATTGTCCGGTAAAACCAGTAGCCCCCCATATTATCAAGTCAAGTTCTTTTTTATTTTCCATTATTTCATTTTCGTTACAATAATATTACAAAGAATAGGAATCTTTATTAAATTCATCAATAAATATTAATTAAATATTATGAAAAAATTATTTTTTTTACTTTGTGTCCTTGGTTTTATACTCCCTTATTATCAATTATACTATTTTTTATTAGATAATAATTGGTCAATGAATGGTTTTTGGGCTGAGATATATTCAAATCATGCAATATCTATGATTACTATGGATATTACAGTAGCCGCAACATCATATCTAGTTTTTATTATATACCAATTTTCAAATAAAAAAATTGATACAAAAAGATTTCTTAAATATTTGTTATCATTATTTTTAGTAGGATTTTCACTTTCAATGCCTCTTTATTTGTACGATAATTATAAAAACTGAAAAATAATATTATAAAAACATCAATTACTTTAATAATATAGATTACATTTGCTGAAATTTATAATTTATAATGAAAGGAACAGTAAAATTTTTTAATGAATCTAAAGGTTATGGATTCATTACAAACGACGAAACAGGAGAAGACCTTTTCGTTCATTATTCAGCACTTGGCAACCTTACCATCAAAGAAGGCGATAAAGTAGAGTATGAAGAAGGTGAAGGTAGAAAAGGTAAAGCTGCTACAAAAGTAGAACTTGCATAGATATCTCTATAGCATTTAGTTCAATTATACCCCCTAATTAAAATCCTAAAACTTAAGTATTTAGATTATTGTTATGTGCTTATAACAATATTTTTCAATTAGCAGGTGAGGTATGCCCCTTAATGAGAGAAATTTAATTTAAAATCTTTTTCCAATTGAAATGCCACCCTTAAAAGTTGCTTGAGGCCTATAATCAGTTACACTATAATCGTCATCATATGGGGTATCCTCGCTTTCTCCATTAGCAAAAAGAAATCTTCCAAATCCAATCATATACTCAAAAGTCCAACCTTTTTTATTTACCCATTTTCTCCCAACTCCAATTCCTGGAGCAACATCCCATACTTTTATTTCTTCAACTGTTGAATAGGGTTCATTTGGATTTGGATTATAAAAATAAGTATCTCTATCGTATTTTATTCGTGAAAGTTTTAAGAATACTTCGGCAAAATATCCTTCACCACCAAAATCTGTTTTATTAAGAAAATAAAATCTGTAAAAAGGGTTTAAGGAAAATTTTTCAGACCAAGATCTTGAAGCATTATTATCATTAAAATTTAGAAATACATCAGCTCCATATGACGAATAAGAATCGTTTATTTTTTCAAAACCAATATTTAGTGCTGGTTGAGAAAGAATATCAATAACATCAAGTTTAATTTCTTTATCTCCAATTGCGTCAAATAGCTCTGTAACCTGTTTATCAGATTTTATGACTTCTACTTTTTGAATTTGATCCTGCGCAAAAGAATTGGCAAAAAACAAAGAAAATAAAAACATTAAAGAATATCTCATATTGAATTTTTTCACAAATTTAGCTTCTTCTTTGATTTTTTGAGCATGATTTTTGTTAATTAAATATTAAAGTTAATCTCCATTAATTTTTTAAATTTGCTGAGCTAAAATATCGATGTTGAAACCCAATCAAAAATTAAATAGTTCAAAAAAAATTCAAATTGAAAAAATGTTTGATTCCATTTCCATTGAGTACGATTTAGTTAATGGAATTATGACTTTTAATAATCACAAGAGATGGAAGAAACATATTTTAAAATTAGCAAGAAAAACGAATCCAAAGAGAGCACTTGACATAGCAACCGGAACTGCTGATATCGCAATTAATCTTGGAAGTATTTCGGACTGTATAGTTACAGGTGTAGATATTTCAGAAAAAATGTTAAATGTTGGTCGAAAAAAAATAATTAAAAACAACCTTACAAATTCAGTTATATTAGAAACTGGGGACGCTGAGAATTTAAGGTTTGATGATAATTATTTTGATTTAATTACTATTGGTTTTGGAGTTAGAAATTTTCAAGATTTGAAAAGAGGTCTAAATGAAAGTTTTAGAGTTTTAAAGCCTAAAGGAACTTTAATTATTCTTGAGACTTCAGTTCCTCAAAATATAATTATACGCTTTTTTTATTCTCTATTTACCCGGACTTACATTCCTTTAATGGCTCGTTTATTTTCGAAAGATCTTACAGCTTATAACTATTTATTAAATTCTGCAGAAGTGTTTCCTTGTGGAGAAAATTTCAGAAATATTTTAAAATCCGTGGGATTTAATGATGTAAAAATTAGACCAAAATTTTTTGGGTCCTCAACTATATATATTGCATCAAAATGATATCAGAATTAAAATTTTTCAGTGAATTAAATTTCTTTCTGAAGAATAATGAACCATTTATCGTTTTCAAAAAACCTAGTCATAATAAAATAATATGTCATCAAGGTACAGTAGTTAGTGGTGTGATTTCTGCAATGAATGGAAAAAAAGGATTTTTATTTATGCCATTTAATATAAATTCAAAAGGTTATTTATTAACTCCTAAAAAGACTTTTGAAACTGAATTTTATTTAGATATTAAAATAAACAATCAATATGAGGTTTCTACAAAGGATTTTATTGACCAAAAATCATCTTACATTAATTACGTTAAAAGAACCATAAAGGATATTGACAATTCTAATTTGGAAAAAATTGTTTGCTCTTCGAATTTTAGTGTAAAAATTGATTCTTCTTCTATAATGGCCTATTTTAAAAACCTCCTTCAATTTAATAATGACGCTTTTTGTTACTTGTTTTTTCACCCAGAAATTGGGATTTGGATGGGAGCTTCACCTGAAAAATTAATCAGTTTGAATAAAGGTTTAGTTACTACTTATGCTTTAGCTGCTACAAAAAAAGAAATCAATCAAAATTGGACGGATAAAGAATTCAGAGAGCAAAAGATTGTTGAAGAACAAATCATAAATGATTTATCAAAATATTGCAATTCTATAAAAAAAGGTACTTTACAAACGATTAAAGCTGGAAGTATTTATCACTTAAAATCTGTTTTAAAGGCAAAAACAAAAACCCATCCATTTAATTTAATAAACATATTACACCCTACACCTGCTGTAGCAGGTACACCAAAAAAAGAGGCAATTAATTATATTAATGAGAAAGAAAATTATGACAGGTCTTTTTATACCGGTTATATGGGTATAATTGATAATCATTCATGTGACATTTATGTTAATATTAGATGTGCTAAAATTACAGATAACAATTTATCAGTATATGTGGGAGGTGGAATTACAAGAGATAGTAAACCTTTGGATGAGTGGAATGAAATTTTAAATAAATCTCAGACAATGCTTAGAGTATTTCGTCAGGTTTAACATATATATTTAGTAAATTTACATAAGATGAAATACCCAGTAATTCCTGTTGCTCAGACATTAATTTTATCCTGTATAAATTTAGAAATTATTGATGTTGTTATTTCTCCTGGGTCTAGAAATGTTCCTTTAGCAATAGGCTTTTCTTCTAATCAAAATTTCAATTGTTATAGTATAGTCGATGAAAGATCTGCAGGGTTTTTTGCTCTAGGATTATCTCAAAAATCAAAGAAGCCAACTATACTAATTTGCACCTCAGGATCAGCTCTATTAAATTATTATCCTGCAATTTCTGAGGCTTATTACAGTGAAATACCTTTAATTATTTTATCAGCTGACAGACCGGAATATAAAATTAATATTGGAGATGGTCAGACAATTAATCAACCTTTCGTTTTTAAAGAAAATATTCTCTTTTCAGATTCATTAAAGCAGGATTGTATACATGGTACCTCGGAGATAATTAAAAGCAATTCACAATCGATAATCAAAGGTAAAACTGAATACTCAAATTTGAAAAAATTACAGGATATTATTCAAATGGAAAACGAAAAAATAATTGAAAAAGCCTTTAATCTTTCGTTAAACAATATGCAACCTGTTCACTTAAATGTTCCTATGGAAGAGCCTTTATATGATTTTGAAAATTCACCTTCTATTAAAGTTAATGTCCAGAAAAAAATAAATAAAATCAAGAAATTAGAGAATATTAATGACTATTTTAATGAAATTTATAAAGCAAAAAAAATATTAATTCTAATTGGAGTTGCAGGTGAGAATTTACTCTCAAAAAAATCAATTGAAAAAATAAATTCCTTCCCTTCAATGGTTGTTTTAAAAGAGCACACTTCAAATGTTTTTAATGATTTTTTTATTTCAAATATTGATAGATTGATTGGGCCAATTGAATTACAAGAAAATGCAAATGATATCTTCGAAGAGTTATCACCTGAAATTATTATTACAGTAGGAGGGATGATAATTTCAAAAAAAATCAAATCCTATCTAAGAAACTATAAGGTAAAAAAGCATGTGCACATAGGAACTAATATTCCAAAAGATACATTTTACTCTGGGGTCTATCATCTAAAAATATCAGCTGATGAATTTTTTGAAAATATTCATTTAAAAAATATCGACTCAAATTATTTTAATGTCTGGCAATCGTTAAATAAATCTAAGCTAGAATTGCATTCCAGATTTTTGAGAATCTCAAATTTCTCAGACCTCAAGGTTTTCGAAATTTTAAGCCAAAACATTCCAAAAAATTATGACATCCAGGTTGCTAATAGCACGCCTGTAAGGTATTTTCAATTATTTGATTTAAAAAATAAGAATAAAATGTTTGCTAATCGAGGAACAAGTGGAATTGACGGTAGCACTTCAACTGCAATTGGAAACTCGGTAAAAAATGAGTTGCCTGTAGTTCTCGTAACAGGAGATTTAAGTTTTCTTTATGATATGAGTGCTCTATGGAATAAAAATATCCCTACAAATTTTAGAATAATAATTATAAATAATTCAGGCGGAGCTATTTTTAGAATATTACCCGGATTTAGGGAAACAGATTTATTCTCTGAATTTATTGAAACAAAACATAATTTATCGGGGAGATTGTTGGCTAAAATGTTTGGATTTAGATATACAAGGGTTTCTTCAAAATTTGGTCTTAATTTAGTCTTGACTACATTTTTCAGGAACTCAAAAAGACCTAAGATTTTGGAAATTAAAACCTCCGGCACAAAAAGTGCAAAAATATTAAAGGATTATTTTAGATATTTGTCTAAGCCATAAACACATAAAAAATTAAGATGAAAGTATCCTGGACTACAATAAAGAAATACACTGATATAAATTTTGACTTTTATAATGGAGTTGCAAAAGTTACAATTAACAGACCTAAAGTTTATAACGCTTTCCGACCTGAGACTAATATTGAAATGCTTGATGCATTTGAAATTTGTAGGGAGAGAAATGATATAGATATTGTAATTATTACAGGAATTGGGGATAAAGCTTTTTGCAGTGGGGGTGACCAGAATGTCAAAGGTACTGGTGGTTACATTGGAGACGACGGTGTACCAAGATTAAACGTGCTAGATTTACATAAAAGGATAAGGGAATTACCCAAGCCGGTCATAGCCATGGTTAATGGATATGCTATCGGTGGTGGTCATGTTTTACATGTTGTCTGTGACTTAACCATCGCAAGCGAAAATGCAATATTTGGCCAAACAGGACCTAAGGTTGGTAGTTTTGACGGAGGCTTTGGATCATCTTATTTAGCAAGACACGTAGGTCAGAAAAAAGCTAGAGAGATATGGTTCCTGTGTAAGCAATATTCAGCAAAAGAAGCATTTGAAATGGGTATGGTTAACAAAGTAGTGCCTTTAGAAAGATTAGAAGCAACAGTTTTAGAATGGTGTTTAATTATGCAAAAAAGAAGTCCTTTAGCTTTGAGAATGATTAAAAGAAGCCTAAATGCCGAGCTTGACGGGCAACACGGTTTAATGCAATTAGCGGGGGATGCAACATTATTATATTATTTGACCGAAGAAGCAAAAGAAGGCAAGGAAGCATTTTTAGAAAAGAGAGACCCAAACTTTAAAAAATATCCTAAATTTCCGTAAATATATAAATCATTTTATCAGAAAATGAATTCAAAAAAGAAATTAAAAAGCTGGATTGGTACTGCCAGGCTTGAAACTATCCCCTTGTCAATTTCAGGAATTATAATAGGCTCTTTTTATTCTTTTTTTTCACAAAAATTTGATATTATAATATTTATATTAGCACTACTTACAGCAATTTCTTATCAGATTTTATCAAATTTTGCAAATGATTACGGTGATGGAGTTTTAGGAACAGATGATAATAGAATTGGCCCAAAGAGATCAATTGCCTCAGGTGAAATTTCAACTTCAGAATTAAAAAAAGCAATATTAATTAATATATTTATTTCTGTTTCACTTTCTTATTTTTTAATCAAATATTCCTTTGGAACAAATTATTATTTATTACTTATTTTTTTAATTCTATCTATTTTTTCTGTTGCTGCTGCTATTAAATATACCATGGGGGAATCACCTTACGGATACAAAGGATTGGGGGATATATTTGTTTTTATTTTTTTTGGTTTAATTAGTGTTATGGGTTCATCTTTCCTTTATACCCTCAAACTGGATTTTATGTTATTGCCTATTGCAATTTCTTTAGGATTGCTTTGTGTGGGAGTACTGAATCTTAATAATATAAGAGATATAGAAAACGATTCTAAAATGAATAAGAAAACAATCCCAACTAGAATTGGTTTTAAAAACTCTAAAATTTATCATTATACTTTAATGTCAATTCCGATATTAATGACTTTTTTATGGTCTGCAAATTTTGAAATATCAATTAGATATTTTTTTATCATTGCAGCAATCTTTCCTATAGTTTTTCATATTTATAAAGTAAGACTTGCAATTTCTCCAGAGAAATTTAAACCTCTATTAAAACAACTAGCCATTTCAACCTTTATATATTCAATTTTAATTTCTATTTTTTTGGCATATGAAAGCATCTTATTTTAAACATAACCTAAAATTTAAAATACCAGGAAAAACATCAAGAAATGTTTTAAGTGAAAAACCCAGTTGGTTTTTATTAATAGAAAATGAAAATAAAATTGGTATTGGTGAGTGCAGTATAATTCCAGGACTTAGTATAGATAATATTAAAAATATTAATTTAAAGCTTAAACAAGTTTGTGAAAAAATTTCTTCTGGTAAAATTATTGAAGATAAAGAAATTGAAGATTATCCAGCGATAAAATTTGCAATAGAAACTGCTTTGAGGGATCTTAATTATTTTGATGAACCTTTTAAATTATTTGATTCTTCTTTTTCAAATTTCAATGACAGTATTCGAATAAATGGTTTGGTTTGGATGGGTGATATTGAATATATGGAAACACAAATAAGGAGTAAAATCAACGATGGATTTAACTGTATTAAAATAAAGGTTGGTGCTTTAGATTTTGAATCTGAGTTTGAAATGATCAAAAAAATCAGAAAAAAATATTTAGAAAAGGATTTGGAAATTAGGCTAGACGCAAATGGTGCATTTGAAAAAGATAACGCTCTAGAAAAACTCAAGAGATTAAGCAATTTTTCAATTCATTCTTTAGAGCAGCCTATAAAACCAAATCAGTGGCATGAAATGGCTAAATTATGTCAAATGTCCCCAATCCCAATTGCGTTAGATGAAGAGTTGATTAAAGTTTCAGAAAAGGATGTTTTATTAGAAACTGTTAATCCTCAATTTTTAATTATAAAACCTAGTTTATTGGGCGGTATAGAAGAATCAAATCGATGGATAGATTTAGCAGAAAAGAGAAACATTAAATGGTGGGCAACCAGCGCTTTAGAAAGTAATGTTGGTCTAAATGTAATTTCTCAATGGGTATATGCAAAAGGCAATAATATGAGGCAGGGTCTAGGTACGGGAATGCTTTTTAAAAACAACATCAATTCCCCCTTAGAAATTCATAGGGACACTATTTTTCTAAATCAAAATAAAAAATGGGATTTAAATTTTTTTAAACAAAATTGACAGATAAACTAATACATAATAACTTCAAATTTGAAGGAGAACTCTACTCTAAATCAAGTCTTTTAGATAAATTAAAAGATAAAAAAGACTATTACGATTTCTTGATTTCTTGGTTTGATAAAAGTGATTTTATAAACGTGAATACATCTGGCTCTACGGGGAAACCAAAAAAAATTAAATTGAAAAAAATAGATCTAATTGCATCGGCTAAATTAACAGCTAAATACTTTAATCTAAACCCAGGCGATAGATTGATAAATTGTTTGCCAATAAAATATATCGCTGGTAAAATGATGCTGGTTAGAGCTTTAGTATTAGGGTTAGATATCTATCTATATCCGGTTAATAGCACACCCCTTTTAAATTTAAAAAATGATTTTGATTTTGTTGGTCTTACTCCAATGCAGTTAGAAAACTCTTTAAAATCTATCGGAAAAATTAAAAATGTAATTGTAGGTGGAAGTGCTGTGAATCAAGCCTTAAGAGAAAAAATTTTCTCTATTGATTCAAATGTATTTGAAACATATGGAATGACAGAAACCATTACCCATATTGCATTAAAAAATCTATCAAAAAATGAACATGAATTCACTGTATTGCCTGGAATTAAAATTTATGAAAAAAACGATTGTTTATTAATTAAGCCAGGCCATCTTTCTATTGATTTTGTTCAAACAAATGATATAGTTCAGTTAATTAGTAGCAATAAATTTATTCTTATAGGACGGAAGGATTTTATTATAAATTCTGGAGGAATAAAAATTAACCCTGAAACTGTAGAACAAAAATTATCAAAATACTATTCTTCAGAGTTTATAATCAGTTCGTTAAGCAATGATAAACTTGGTGATGAAGTAGTTATAGTTTTTAAAGAAAATATCCCTGAAAATTACAAAGATGCGTTTAAAAAACTTGATAAATACGAAGTTCCAAAAAAAGTTTTTCTTCTTGATACTTTTCCTAAAAACAATGGCAAGATTAATAGAAATCAAATAAAAAATAATATTAATATTAATTAAAAGTTAATTTTCATAATCTTAGAATTAATATCAATTTGTGGCATGGCATTTGACTATCCATATTTTTAACATTAAAAATTATTATGAAAAATTATTTTAAAATTTTACCAATATTATTTTTTTCACTATTTATAATTTCATGTGATAATGATGATAATGATGATGGTCTTTGTTGTGCGGGTTCTTCAATCGTTGATTTAGCTTCTCAAACAGAGAGTTTAAGCACACTAGTTTCAGCATTACAGGTAACCGGATTAGATGCGACTCTAAGTTCACCAGGTGCATTTACTGTTTTAGCTCCAACTAACGATGCATTTGATTCTTTTTTGACTAGTATAAATGCTTCGAGCTTAGAGGATGTCCCTGTTGATGTATTAACTAATGTTTTATTAAATCATGTTATTTCTGGAGAAGTTCAATCAGGCTCTTTGACAAATGGATATGCACATACTCAGGCAATCAGCTCAGCATCTCAAACCAACATGTCTATATACATTAACACAGATAATGGAGTTTCTTTTAATGGAGTTTCATCAGTTACAACTGCCGATGTAATTGCTAGTAATGGTGTTGTACACATTGTTGATGGAGTGATTGGATTGCCGTCAGTGGTAACATTTGCCTTGGCTGACCCAAATTTTGAAATTTTAGTTCAGGCATTAACTAGAGAAGATCTTACGCAGGATTTTGTTGGGTTATTAAGTATACCTTCAGGAAATTCACCTTCACCATTTACAGTATTTGCACCTATTAATAGTGCATTTGAAAATCTACTTTCAGAACTAGGTCTAGGTAGTTTAAATGACATAGATGAACCAACTTTATCAGCTGTATTAGCATATCATGTAATTGCTGGTACAAATCAGTTGTCTATAAATATATCTGATGGCATGGAATTTAGCACTGCTGGAGGAGGAAACTTGACATTTAATGTTGGTGACAATGGCCAAGGAATATTAACTGATAATAATGATAGAACAAGTAATATAATTTCAGTTGATGTTCAAGCAGATAATGGAATTATACATGCAATTGATGCAGTAGTATTACCGTAAACTATTCAATATTTCCATTTTAATTTGAAACACCCCTTTATGGGGTGTTTTTTTGTTAAAAATAAAAGCTAATTCACTATATTGTATGTTCCTTAATCTAAAAACAAATTATGAAAAAACTATTTTTATTATCTTTTATCCTAACATTTATGGGATGTACAAGTTCTTCCGAAGCACCTGTTGAGGTTGAAAAAGGATTACAATTTCCTTTTGAAAACGGTGTTTCTATGACTGAAACATCAATTGATCCAATGGGTAATGAATTTTCTTATCCAACAGGCGATGCAGGAATCACAGGACAAACTGCTGAGTGGGCAACTGGCTTTGAGTCAGGATGGCATTATCACCCCTATACAGGTGTAGCATACGTAGTTCAAGGCGAGCTAACCGTTAAATTTGATGAAGTTACATCTCTAGACAATTTGGACGGGGAGAAGTCTGTAACAAAAGAACAAGTTTTTGGAGCTGGGTCAGCATTCTTAGGAGTTGCTAACACCTGGCATAAATCCTCAAGTACAGGTGATGAGGATTTGATATTTCAGGTAACCTGGCTTGGTGAAAAAGGGAAACCAGTAAAGGTTTCAAGTAACTAATAAATTTTAACTTTAATAATTAAACTATGAAAAAACTATTTATTTTAATTTTTGCTGTAACATTTACAGCATGTAATGCACCTGCTGAGCAAGTAGGAGCAGGATTTTTCACATTCAATGAAGGTGAAAAATATGTGGTAGGATCCGATGATATCACTGACATTTGGGTAAAATACATTGATGCTCAC
>Ga0208277_1000794_pt1 | contig 18556 bp, 10 predicted proteins | sample ETNtaG_5_FD_185782 | JGI IMG/M metagenome (GOLD analysis project Ga0208277, IMG submission 185782) | Marine microbial and viral communities from oxygen minimum zone, Eastern Pacific Ocean - ETNP201406SV205 (SPAdes) (version 2) | ecosystem: Environmental > Aquatic > Marine > Oceanic ...
CACTTAAATCTGATTAAAGGGCAAATCAAATGTGTAAATCATGAGATTCTTAAAGTAGAAATTGATGAATATTTGGTTTGTATAGTCATGTTCATTATTTTTAACAAAAATGACTAGAAAATTATTATTTAAGTTTTAGAAAAATGAAATTGGAATCGTGAAATTTGTAGCGGTTCGAATTATAGAAAAACGAGGTATGTCACGAATTGGATTGGGCTAGTGCATCTAACAAATGCTATAAAGAAATTTGGAGCATGAAATCTATCAAACAAGTTATATCTGGTGCTCCTTAAACAACGCTAATTAACTTTTAACAATGAAGATTAATGATCCTTTTTGTATGAGTGATATTTTTAAATGCTCAAATGTGAAAGTTAATTGGAGAATAAGCAGAGTATTATGAAAAAATTTACAAATTAAGAGCTGCTTAGAAAGCTTTTAATTAGCTGAATGGTGAATGTTCATTATCAGCTTTTCAACCCTCATTATGTACAAATGAGGGCGCTGGATATTCGGGAATGGATGACGTTTTGAAGGCAACAATAGACTCTCACATGCAGTGAGGGTTGTTTAACACGCACATAGGAGGACATTATGTCTTTGCGAGTAAACCATAATATGAGCGCAGTAAACGCTCACAGGAGTGTCGTGAAAAATGCCGACGCTCAAGCAAAAACCATGGAGAAACTATCTTCAGGTTTAAAAATAAACCGTGCTGCAGATAGCCCTGCGCAATTGCAGATTTCAGAAAATCTGCGAGCCCAATCTGCAGGACTGAACCAGGCTATAGATAATTCAGAGATGGCAGTTTCGCTAATGCAAACAGCAGAAGGTGCTCTGGATGAAGTAAGTAGCGCATTGGTTCAGGCACGTCAATTGGCTATACATGCAGGCAATGAGGGTGCCAATGATCCACTAATGCTCGAGGCGGATCAAAGTGAAATAAATAATATCCTGGAGCAAATTAATCGTATTGCAACAAGTACGCAGTATGGTCATAACTATTTGCTAGATGGAAGTCGGGCAGGTAATGGAGTAACAACTGGGGACCATCTAGAATTTGTTGATGCTGATACTGAAGCACACAGTTCGGGTGTGGGTGGTTATTCAGTTAATATCTCTAATGCTGCAACACGAGCAAATCATACGGGTTCAGTAGCTTTGTCTCAAGGTATTATTGATGCCGGAGAACAAATTACTGTATCAGAGGGTGGAAGGACTGTTAACTTTTTAACTCAAAAAGGGAAATCAGTTGAACAGACCCTGAATGATCTCAGTACAGCAATTAGTGATGCTGGGTTGTCGATTGATTTGATCAGACCTTATCCTCCTGTGACTGGAAGTGATGCGCCTCAGGCCATATCATTCAGACACAAGGAATTCGGTAGCGATCATACTTTTCAGGTTGCAAGTAATACTGCAGGACTAGTATCTGACGTCTCAAATACAAGTGTACTTGTGAAAAATGGTACTGATGTTGCCGGCGAAATAAACGGAGAAGTATCAACAGGAAAAGGTCAGATTTTGACTGGTGCTGAAGGTGCTGGTACTGCGGCAGGGATAAAGGTTCGTTTTACCGGTGAATCATTACCTCCTGGAGGAAATGCTGGAACCGTAACTTTTTCGCAGAACTCATTGACCTTTCAGATTGGTGCAAATACTGATCAGCATTCTGAAATATCTTTGAGAAGCATGAAAACCAATGATTTGGGCAGAGGTCAGGTAAATAGTTCAGATTTTAAATCTTTATCTGAAATATCTGTGTTGAACGCTGATCAGGCTCAAGATGCTATTCGGGTAATTGACCAAGCAATTGAGGAAGTTAGCACAACACGTGGTAAAATGGGTGCGTTCCAGAAGAATAATCTGGAAAGTAATCTAAATTACCTCCGGATTGCTCATGAAAATACAATCAGTTCTGAATCTGCAATTCGTGATGCAGATATGGCTGAAGAAATGGCAACCTTTACCCGTAATCAGATCATGATGGAAGCAAGTACCTCTATGATGGCACAGGCAAATCAGAATTCTATGACTGTGTTAAAACTGATAGGGTAATTGTTTGAGAAATTGACACGAAACACTCATTTGTATTTCTGTTCACAATTCTCAGACATAATGATTAGTTCCCTGTATTACGAAAGTAATACAGGGTTCCAGCATCACTTCCAACAATCAAATCCAAATCACCATCATTATCCAAGTCAACAAAAGCAGGATTAGCTCCTAAGGGTAATTTCAGCTCATTAAAATAACCCGGAGTAGGTTCCCAGTTAAGAGACCCCGAATTTGTGGGACTAAGCTGAAAGCTCTTTATTTTTCCCGAATCAGAGCTTATAATTAACTCTGGATGTTGATCATTATTAAGATCTGCAATTATCGGTACTGCTCCTATACCAACATCTAAGTTTAAATATTTTCGAATTTCAAGTTGGAAGCGATATTCTTTGTTTATGCCAATACGATTATATTTATAGAGCTGACCTAAAAAATTTCCAATAAGTAGGTCATTAAGTCCATCTGAATTTAAATCAATAACAGTTGGGACAGAGTTCCTTCCAGCTGTGACCCCTAGAAATACTTTAGGATTGAAGACAAAATTTGTAATTTCAATATTCCCCTTATTTTCCCAATACTGAATCTTCCCTTGTTGGTTGCCGACAAGCAGGTCTGCGTCCATATCCCCATCTAAATCTGTAAAAACTGGTGCTAAATTTTTTGCTCCAAGATAATCAAGAAAATGATTGGTTTCTAAGGTCCATTCAGAATCTTCAGAATTTTTATCACGCCGGTAATATCTCAGTTCACCAGCTTTGTTACCAACAATTAAATCTACATTGTTGTCTCCATCTATATCCATAAAGGCTGGGAATGCCCGTCTTCCAAGTTCCAGATTCCCATACCTCGCGCTTACAAATTCAAATTTCGGAACGATTGGTCCTTTTTCTTCAGTGACCTTTTCGGTGACCGGTGTCTCAAAAGTAACATTTGTATCAGGCTGTAGTTCTGCATTTTTTTTGATCTCCACCGTATTATTAGTGAGTATTAAAGTCTTCTTATCTATAGTTTTATCTTGTAAGTTAAGACCGGCATTTTTCCAAAACAAAAGATTGCCTTCTTCATCTCCCATCATAAAATCAGATCTATTGTCACCGTCAAAATCAGCAAAATGTGGTGTGCTATATCCTATGCTCTTAATGTTTCGCCAATGGGAAGCTTCTAGATTCCATCCAAGCAATGCTGGAAATTTCTCTGGTGGCTCATGACTCAGTAGACTTAAATGACCTTCAAGTCCACCAATGACTAGGTCAGGATGCTCATCTTTATTCCATTTCCAAAAAGTTGGGGCGGCATTGGCTTTCAATTGAATCCCCGAGATACGAGTATTTTGCAATATAAAGTTGGGTGTTTTTTTACTACCCTGATTTTCATAATAAATGACCAAACCTCTACCATTACCTACAAGTAGATCCAGATCATCATCCCTATCCATGTCTTGGAGTAAAGGATTACTGTAACTTCCAACATCAATTTGCGAAAGGTTCATATCATGTACGATCCATTTTGGTGTTTTTGCAGAGCCAATGTTTAGCAGCAACTCCAAATTACCATTCCGATTCCCACTAATAATGTCTAAATCACCATCCCCATCGATATCTGTTAAAACTGGTGCACTGTGTTGTCTTTTATTTTTTTTAAGGGCTGGAAAATTTATGGGGTGCCAGTCAGTTCCGTTATCAGTTCTGTTTTCAAAAGCAAATATTTCTCCTGACCGACTTCCAAGCAGAATATCAAGTCGCCCATCTTTATTCCAGTCTCCGGTTGTGACGATGGAATGCCCCTCACTACCGGTTAGACTCTCTATCTTCAAAAAGTTTCTACTAGCTAACCAAAGTTGATTCCTGGTAATAGCTCCCTGGAATTGAAGATTCTTAATTTTCTTGTTTATTGCCGGATATTTATTTTCTTTATCACCGCCAGTATTTGTTGTATCTGTCTGCTCTTCAGTCAATTTAGCTTCATTCTCATTTGTAGCTTGTAATTCAACGTCTGTTCTTGAATTTTCTTCTACTACAATATCTAAGTTATTATCATTATTTATTCTTTTTGAATCAGATGTATGGGGCACATCATCAATATTTGTGTCAATACTTAAGTCGGGACGTAAAATATATGGCTGCAATTCTTTTATGTCGCTTATTTTTACATCTATAGGAACATCGAATGCCTCAGCAAGAGGTGTTAGGCATTCGGGTGAACCTTTTAATTCTTTGCAGGCCTGTGAAAGCATTTTTTCAAAAGAAGTGGATTTTTCGAGCTTTTCCAATTGAAGGGCTTTAATTTTCCTCAAATGATCCCATAGGATTTCTTTGTTTTCGTAATAGATAACCATAGATGAGGATGTACCTATAAATAATTCGGGAAAATTATCATTGTTAAGGTCTTTAAATGTTGGAGCAACGCTTCCTCCTGCATCAATGAACTGAAAATGCCTTGATTTTATAATCCATTGAGGTGCAAACCGGTTTCCGTTGTTAAGATAATAATTGATTTTTCCATTTGATTTTCCTACAACAAGGTCCAAATCTTTGTCCTGATCCCAGTCAACAAGCTCCGGAATCGCATTTATCTGGGGAGCAATGTCATCAATTACTTCAGGTTGGTATTTGCAACGCAAATCAGGTGGGTTTGCAACATCAAATTTTATACAAAAAATTGCTTCGTCTGTCATTCCAGAATTAAAAAATAGGTGTAATTTACCCGATCTTGTTCCAATTAATAAATCCAAAGCACGGTCACCATTAACGTCAGCAAAACGAGGCACACTGTTTCCTCCAAATTTTAAACCCATGTAAATTGGAGTTTTACGGAAAAAAATCGGACTGAGTTGATTGCCCCTATTTTCATAATGGAAGATATGTCCATCTTTAGAGCCAATAAATAGGTCAAAGTCTCCGTCATTGTCGATGTCCGCAAACTCAGGCGCAGCATTATTACCCACGTCAAGAACTATTTTATGGAGCATCGGATTGTTTCGCTCATCTAAAACTTCGTGTATTACCTCAAAATCTTCTGTCTGTAATTTGAAGATTGGAACAGAGGAATTCCCTTGATTAGAAAAAAAAGCAATCCTTCCATCTGCTTTTCCTACAAAAAGATCATTGTCACCATCATTATCTATATCAACAAAACGTAATTGGCTACGAGCAAAACTGCGGGTGTAAAGCAGTTTTTTTTCGCCTTTTATTTTACCATAATACTGAGGCTTCCAGTTGTATGATGGAGTTATGATTTCTTCTGCAGCTGAGATTTGAATAGGTGTCCCAGAAAGATAGAAGAGGAGCAGGAAAGACAGAGGAAAGATAAGAAAGATAAAATATTTTGAGGCCTTGAACATGAAAAGCAAGGATTTCGAAAAAAGGGTAGGAATTGATTAAAGTTACGGTGAAATACTTTATTATCAGGAAATATGTCTCAGTTATTCTAAACCTTTGAACAACATGCTAAGTTGATTTTATGAACAGAATCCTGTATAAGTTTAATGTGTTTTATCAACGAAATTTATAGATTCTTGGCCAACATGTCAACTTAAAATTAAGTTAATCAATTTTTACGAAAATAATTCTGGATATAGTTTATAAAATAAAAATATGACTATAGTTTTGCTTTTAGTTTGTTTTACAGTTGTTTTTTGGTCTGCTGCAATGTGCTTCTCCTTTCTTGGAATTAATGCTGAATATATATATTCTAGCAGCCTCAGAATGAAATTTATCTAGTGATTGCTATTTTGTTTTATACTATAGTCTTGTCTGTTTGCAAAAAAAAAATCTGCATGTTTATTTTTCTTCAAATATTTTCAAAAAATTATGGATTTTTGTTTGTAATTGATACTAGCTCAACAATCAAAATTATTACATAGGATTAAAAAATGGAATTAAAAGTAGAAATAAGCAATATCCCTCTTAAAAATGAAAAGCTAGATGCACTGATTGTTTTTGTAGCGGAAGACACAAACGTTTATGGTAGTGGACTTAGTGGCCTGCCAGATGAGCTAAAAAAACTTTTAAATGCCTCTTTAAAATTGAAAGTATTTAGCGGCAAAAAAGGCAGCAAAAAGCATTTTGTTTCAGGTTATACAAAAATCCCACAGATGTTGGCAGTTGGTTTAGGGAAAAAAGATGAACTGGACACTGAGGCTCTCAGGCGTGCTGCAGGGAATGCAGGTAAAATGCTCTCTGCTCTTAAAGCAAATTCTGTAGGCTTTTTGTTGACTTCTCTTTTCAAAGAATCAACTGAAACCGATGTGGGTCAGGTTATCGTCGAAGGTTTAGCATTGGGAGCTTATGAATTTAACGTCTATAAAACAAATAGAAATAATAAATCAAAAGTTAATTTTATCAAAATTCATTGTTGCGATCCTGAAAAGATTACTTCTTTGAAAGCTTTAAAATACGGAAAAATATTTGCTGATGGAACAAATCTGGCGAGGACATTAGGTAATACTCCAGCAAATGATTTAAAACCTAAAGATATAGCTGCTGAAGCTAAAAAGATAGCAAAACAGTACAATATGGAATGTAATGTACTCGAAGAAAAAGATATGAAAAAGCTAGGGATGGGGATGCTATTGGGGGTTTCACGAGGCTCTATAGAGCCTGCGAAACTTGTAGTTATGGAGTACAGGCATCATAAAGCAAAACAGAAGGTTGCTTTTGTAGGCAAAGGAGTGACATTTGATTCAGGTGGAATTTCACTCAAACCCGGGAAAAATATGGATGAAATGAAATTTGATATGTGTGGCGCTGCAGCTGTTTTAGGTGCAATGAAAGTCATTGGTCAGGTAAATCCAAAACTTAATATTGTTGCAGTCATTCCAACTACAGAAAATCTACCTGATGGAAACGCACAGCGTCCTGGTGACATTGTAACGGCGCATAATGGTAAACGAGTTGAAATTCTTAATACAGACGCTGAAGGGCGGTTAATTTTGGGTGATGCACTAAGTTATGTAGTTAAGGAATTCAAGCCTGATGCAATAGTAGATTTAGCAACTTTGACAGGTGCGTGCATAACTGCACTTGGTCACCTCACAACTGCTGCAATCACGAATAATGATAAATTGATGGAGCAGGTTCTTAATGCCGGAATTAAAAGTGGAGACAGAGTGTGGCAACTGCCTAGCTTCCCCGAATATGGTGAATCGATTAAAGGTAAATATGCTGATTTGCAAAACATAGGAGTTGGTGATTCCGGAACAATAATCGGAGGATTGTTTTTAGAACATTTTATTAATGGCACTCCCTGGGTTCATCTTGATATTGCCGGAACTTCCTGGAATGTAAAACACATTAGTTATCACCCTAACAGTGGAGCAACGGGGGTTGGTGTTAGACTAATTGTTGATCTGGTACAGAATTGGAAAATGTTGAAATGAACGTTATTAAAGAATTTGACTTTGTAGAAGATTGAATTATGAATAAAAGTCGAAATACGCAATATCACAAATTGGTTAGGAAACTTATCAGTACGGAACGTACAGAATTGCTGAAAAGTGTTTTTGATCCGCTTAAGCCTGTTGAAATTGCCAATATATTGCTTCAGTTGAAACTTCAAGATCAACTAATTGTGTTGGAAAATCTCGAAAGAGAAATATCTTCAGAAGTGCTTAACAATTTGCAGGATTCTCCATCTATTCTAGGTGAGATTGTAAAACAATTGTCCCCGGACCGCTTGAGTGATGCAATAGAGGATATGCCTCAGGATGACGCGGCAGACTTTGTAGGTCTTCTGGATGATGATGAGGCAGATGCTCTGCTTGAATGCCTTCCTGAGAAAGATCGTGAAGGACTTACATATCTCCTGCAGTATGATGAGGAAAGTGCTGGGGGATTAATGACCCCTTATGTTGTTGCTATAAGAAAAGATCAAACAGTCGCAGCGGCGGTAAAAGAAATTCAAAAATTTATTAAAAAGGAAGGTTTTGAATTATTTTATGCAGCGTATGTGGTTGACGAATATGATCACCTGATTGGTACCATTGGGACTACAGAACTTTTATTGGCTGAGCGGAATGCATTGATTGAAAATTTGATGAATCCCGAAGTAGTCGCAGTCGATGAGGATCTGGACCAGGAAGATGTCGCCAGGGTTGCCAAGGAATACGATTTAGTTGTGGTTCCGGTAATAGATAAACATTTGCGTTTAATTGGGCGAATCACACTGGATGATCTGGTGGATGTAATTGTTGAGGAACATAATGAGGATTTGGGACACATTGCAGGTACAGGTGATGAAGAAGTTACTGAAACATCTGTTTTACGTGCTTCCGGAGATAGGTTGCCATGGTTACTTGTTGGACTATTTGGTGGTTTTTTAACCGCGATTGTGATGAGTTTTTACGAAAATGCTCTGGTTTCACTTCCGGATGTAACTTATTTTATCCCGCTTGTAGCAGCGCTTGGAGGTAGTATCGGGATACAGTCTTCTTCAATCGTAGTGCGCGGACTAGCTACTGGCGCAATACAAACCGCAGATGTGCTTGTTCGTCTTTGGAAAGAGTTAAGAGTTGCATTCTTAAACGGAATCATTTGTTCTATCATTCTCGCAGGAATGTCATGGTATCTAACTAATGATTTTGGAAGAGCATTTACATCGGGTATTTCTTTATTCATAGTTGTATGTTTTGCAGCAACTGTAGGATGTACTATTCCAATTATATTAAAACGAATGAATATTGATCCTGCTTTAGCTACTGGACCATTTATCACTACAACCAGTGACATTATAGGTATCGCTATTTATCTTGGTTTTGCTTTTAATATCAGTTTCCCTTCACTTTTGAACTTCTGATTTTCAAATGCCTTTTCGAAATATATTCGGACAAGAGCACGCTATTGACCTTATTAAACAAGCTATACTTAGAGATAGGATGCCTCACTCATGGTTGTTTACAGGTCAGGCCAATATAGGAAAATTCAAAACAGCTGTTGCTCTTACACAAAAGCTAAACTGTAAAAAATTTGGAGAAGACGCATGCGGAGAGTGTGATTATTGTTCTCAGATTGCTGAACAAACTTTTCTAGACTTTCATGTTATTACTCCTGAAGGTAATTTTATAACGATTGATAAAATTCGCAAATCATTGAATTGGCTTCAACTTCATCCTGATCGAGCTAAAAAACGTGTTATGGTACTCGATGGGGCAGAACATATGGGGCATGAAGCATCTAATGCTTTTTTGAAAACTCTGGAAGAGCCTACACCACATACATTGCTAATATTAATTGCTGAATCAACACAACATCTGCCGGAAACTATCGTTTCACGCTGTCAGCAAATTCGGTTTCGCTCATTGTCTGAAAAGAACACTGAAAGAATCTTGAGGATGAATACAGATTTGACAAGTGAAAATATACATTTCTTGAATGCTTTTAGTATGGGAAGCGTTAATGAAAATCTGATCGTAAGGTTGGAAATTATGAAAAATATTCAGCAAACTGCTATTTGTTGGTTAAACGACTTTTCTGCGATGAATTTGGAAGAAATGCTCCGCAAATGTGAAACCTGGGGCAAGTCTAAAAATGAAGAATGGAGTTTATTTCTTAATTTTCTTGAAACCTGGTTTAGAGATTTAACATGGATTCTCCATGGTCTTCCAGAAGAAAAAGTGATTAACCGTACAATTTATTCTGAGGACAGTCGAAATTTGGAATTGAGGAATTCTGCAAAGTATTTTAATGCTCAGCAAATTAATGAAATATTTGACAGAATAGTAAAATCAAGAAAGTTGATTGAACTTAACGCAAATAAGTCACTTTCTCTGGAATCTCTTTGTTTGTACATATCCCGAAGTGCGTCATGCAAAATAAAATAAAATTCACTAACTTGGTTTTGGGTTTGAAAAGTAAATATACAACCTTTCTTATTTTGTTTTTCGCACTATTTGTTTTTTCTGCTAATTCAAATGCAGTTGCCCGTCAACCAACATCGACCGAACTCGAAGCAATTCAAAAAGAAACTATGGCTGTGTTTCAGCACTTTATACAGCTCTGGCAGGAGGAAAGCTATTTCGAACTATATAAATATGGAAAAAGACAATCCAAAAATCAAATGACAATTGAAGATTTTGCGACACGTATGGTTGAGTTAGATTGGGTCCCAGAGGGCTTTGAGGAAGGTGAAAGTCCTGAAATATTATATCACTACAGAACATTACTTTATGTAAGCGCGGCCATTGTTTTTCGTCATAAAAGCAATTTCGATTTGCAATTTGCGAAGAAACAGTCTTTTCTGATGCTTAAGGAGAACGGGAAATGGTGCTTCGATTTGATGCAAATGATCCGCTCACCTTTTTATTCTCCGCTTAAATAGAGTAAAAATAATTAAGAAACTTTCCAAAAAAATGGCCGAAGACAATGTCAACTTAGTCGGTACTCTTGAAAAAATATTATATAGCAATCTTGAAAACGGTTTTTTGATTGCGACATTTCTGGTTGAGAATACTACCAAACCAATTACTGTAAAAGGCATTGTTTTCAACACACATGAAAGAGAAACATTACTTTTAAAAGGTTGCTGGGAGAATCACAAAGTTTATGGGCGACAATTTTCGATTCGTGAGTTTATGCCGGTTGAACCAACTTCTGAAGAGGGAATGGTACGTTATCTATCTTCTAAAGTATTTAAAGGGATAGGCGAAAAAACGGCTCAACATATTGTCAATAAGTTTGGTAAAAACACATTCAAAATTATTGACATTTCTCCTGAATCATTATCAAAAGTAAAAGGTGTAGGTAAAAAACAGCGAAAATCACTACTCGCTGCTTGGGATGAGCAAAGAGGTCTGCGCGATGTGATGACATTTTTGCGTGGTGTCGGAATTTCTCATGCATATGCACAACGCATTTTTGCAAAAAACGGTTTGAACAGTATTCCACTGATCAAAACCAATCCATATAAATTGACGGATATAGAGGGAATAGGCTTCCTCACCGCAGATGGAATTGCGCGTAATCTTGGATTCGACAAAAATTCACCCCATCGAGCTGTAGCAGGCTTACTCTATATGCTGGAACAACAGGCACTTAATGGTCATACCTGTTTCACTCGTCAGGCTCTGCTCGAAAAAACATCGCAGGAGCTGGATATCAAATTGGAAATACTTGAGACTTCAACCCAGCAACTGTTGGATGACAGTTTGCTGTATAGTGAGAAATTCCAGTTTATGAACGCTGATGAAGAAGAATTAATTTTTAGGCCGCGTTTTTATAAAGCAGAACAGAGAATAGCAGAAAATATTTACCGTATCCTTAATAGTGATGCTTATACCGTTTTTGAAGGCGAGTCCTCACTCATTGAAGAACAGCAACGGAAGGTTGGTTTGCAACTCGATCCTGCTCAGAAAGAGGCTGTGGAGGCCGCTCTTAAGCATAAAGTTTTAATCATAACTGGTGGTCCCGGAACAGGCAAAACGACCATTGTGCGCTTTATGCTTGGACTAATGCGTCCTAGAATTCCTTCAATCGGACTTGCTGCACCAACGGGACGTGCCGCCAAGCGAATAACAGAAACAACAGGTTCTGTCGCTTATACAATTCACCGTCTTCTGGAAGCAAGCAACATAGGGTTTCAACGGGACCGGGAAAATCCGCTTGAGCAGGAATTGCTTATCCTTGACGAAACCTCAATGATTGATACTCTGCTGATGGACAATTTTCTGGAAGCCGTACCGTCAGCATCGCGTCTGATCCTCGTAGGAGATGTGGATCAACTGCCATCAGTGGGTGCCGGATCTGTGCTTTTAGATTTAATTGAGTCTGGAACAATACCTGTTGTTCGTCTCGATCACATATTTCGTCAGGCTGCGGACAGTTTTATAACTGTCAATGCCCACCAGGTTCGTCGTGGTATATCACTAAATTTTAGTGCTTTAGGTCATAAAAAAGATGTCAATCAAGAATTACTGGATTTTTATTTTATTAAAGAATCTAACTCTGAAAAAATTGTGGAAAAAATTTTGTTAATGAGTACTGAAAGGATTCCACAGCGTTTTGAATTGGACCCGATGATGGATATTCAAGTACTTACACCAATGCACCGAGGAGTTACTGGATCAATAAACCTTAACAGGAAACTTCAGGAAAGAATGAATCCTGATGCGAAAGGTCTGGAACATCGTGAACAATGGTTTCGGATTGGAGACAAGGTTATGCAGCAACAAAATGACTATGAAAAACAGGTTTTTAATGGTGATTTAGGACGAATAGTCAATTGTGACTCGAAAACCAAAGAACTGCATGTTAAATTTGAACATGGAATTGTTCAATATCAGTCTAAAGAGTTAGATCAGCTTTCACTGGCATATGCTATTACAGTTCATAAGTCTCAGGGCAGCGAATACTCAGCTGTGATTATACCCATGACTACACACCATTACATGATGCTGCAGAGGAATTTGCTCTATACAGCCATTACACGTGGGAAACAACTGGTTGTTTTGATAGGTACAGAAGTGGCTATTAGTAAAGCAGTTGAAAATGAATGCTCGATGCAACGTTTCACAGGTCTGCAGCATCAATTGTCTGAGCTGGGACTTACTCCATTGTATTGAGCTGAAATTAGAAAAAGTATGAACAATATATCTGTTGGAAAAAAAACGAAACTGATTGGCTTGGCCACTATATTTTTACTGCTATTGTTTACGACTTCTATCTGTTTTGCGGAAAACGGAGTAACATCAAGTAGCATTGTTCTAGCAACTCATCAGCCCATAAGTGGTCCTGCAAAGGAATATTCAGCTATTGCCAAAAGCGCTCTTGCATATTTCAAATATGTGAACGATCAGGGAGGAATACATGGCCGCTTCATTGATTTAAAAATAATAGATGACCAGTTGAAACCAGAAATAGCTGCTCAAAGTATGACTGAACTGACAGTCAAAAATGATATATTTGCGGTATTTAGTGGTATCGGAGACAATACACATCAAGCGGTTTATCCTTTATTAAAACAGAAAAGAATTCCCAGTTTTTTTGTAGGTTCAGATCTACCGGAGTGGACTCAGCCTGTTCGTACGAATGTGTTTGGTTTTATGCCGAATGCAGATACCGAAGCACGTGTGATAGGAAAATACCTGACAGAAAATCATGCAGGTGCAGAACTGATCATCTGGTATGCTGAAAAGCCAGTTTATTTAAGAGCAGTTAAAGCTTTGACGAATGAATTGTTCGGAGTTTCTGCCAAGTTGCTGCCTGGAAAAACAGGCAGACTGACCGCAGAATGGATACTTATCACCAAACAACAGCCTGATTTACTTGTAGTTTTGGGTAATTTCAGTGATCAATTGGATTTTTTAAAAGCTTCTGCAAACATAAACATTCCAATTTATACAGGTCATGCGCTTGCGGACAGTAGACTTCCGGAGTGGCTGAACAGCAAACTGGCAGCCCGTGTTCGTGTTTTAACTGCATATCCACTGATTGTTGAAACCGAGCACCCTGGTTATAAATTACATCAGCAGATATTGAAAGAATACGCTTCACACTTGTCTGTAAATCGGTGGACGCTTTACGGCCAAGCCGCCGCAGAATTAATGGTTGAAGTTTTTAAGCGCACAGGACGTTCTTTGAGCAGACAAAAAGCAGTTATTGCCGCAGAGAAAATAAATAAATGGCAAGGCAAATTACTTCCTCCTATATTTCTTGATTCAAGAAATCATCTGGCATTAAGTACTTTACGCGTTTCACAAATATCTCTCGGAAGGGTTAATCACCTGTCTGAATGGATTGACGGACGATGAACTGTAAACAACCAGGAGGGCTATCACTAAGTACAAATAATGAAGAAAAAGTCCAAGGTGATAGTATGATCAGCAATAAAACTGTTTTAGTTGAAGAGAAGACACATTTGGTTGGTTTCCCGTTTTCTACAGAAACAGCAAGTTTGATTGCAACCGCATTGTTAAATCAGCGGGTTTTTGCATTTCCTACTGAAACATTTTATGGCCTAGGCGGAAATGCATTGTCAGCAAAAGTGTTTGATCGAGTATACAGGATCAAGGAGCGTTCCCGAAAAAAACCACTCCTTTTACTCATTACTCCTAAATGGTTGCCTCGTCTTTGTAAGTTGAAGGATTCAAGGATAATTGACTTAATTGATGAATTTTGGCCGGGACCTCTGACCTTGATTTTACCTGTTAATCCTGAAATCCCAGAGCATCTTCAATCTTCCGATGGAACATTGGCGGTACGCTACACAAGCTCTCCGGTTGCTCAACGGTTGATTGAATTGGGTGATTGTCCGCTCATCGGTACCAGTGCCAACATCACGGGGATGCCAGAATGTTCTACTGTAAAACAAGTTGTAGATCAGTTGAAAAATCAGCTTGACCTGATAATTGATGGAGGTGAATTGCTAGAAAATCAGCCTTCAACAATCGTAAATTGTTCCATGAAAAAATTTAAAATACTGCGACACGGAGCAATTACAATGGCAGAATTGAAGCGAATCTGTGAGGTCGAATGATATTCTACTTATATGTATTTTTGGGACAAAAGTCATTTAAAATGACTTAAAAACACGTTATTATATGCTATGCGAATAATCATGTAAAAGCCACTTATTTAATGTCATTAATATTTCTTTCATTTTTCGCAATTATAATTTATAAAATTCAGATTTTATAACGAAATTCAACATAAAACCCCGAGCGCTAAAGACGGGAATTTGGTATGGACCATGTCTTAGTCAAATGATCCTGCCGTGTTACACGAAATAAAAATTCCCCCACTAAATTACATATTCCGACGATACTTGCCACCGAGTTGATACAGATGCTGGGTGATTTGTCCCAATGAACAGACCTGTGCGGCATCCATCAAAACCTCAAAAAGATTATTGTTTTTTTGCGCGGCAACACTAAGTCGTTGCATCATGATATTCTGTTCTGCTTTGTGAAACTTGTGGAATTGTTCCAGATCACTTATCTGAATGTTTTTTTCTTCTTCTGTAGATCGGGCTAGTTCAATTTCTGCAGCCTCTTTAGGAGGATGCGGATTTAGAAAGGTATTTACACCCATGATAGGTAACTCCCCGGAATGTTTGAGGTTTTCATAATAGATCGATTCTTCCTGAATTTTATTTCGCTGATACATTGTTTCCATTGCGCCTAAAACTCCTCCCCTGTCTGAAATGCGAATAAATTCCTCCAAAATGGCTTCTTCCACCAAATCAGTCAACTCCTCAATCAAAAAACTGCCCTGCAGAGTATTTTGATTTGAGGCTTGTCCTAATTCACGATTGATGATCAGTTGAATTGCCAAAGCACGGCGTACTGATTCCGTTGTGGGTGTTGTGATAGCCTCGTCGTATGCGTTAGTATGGAGAGAATTACAATTGTCGTAAATGGCGTAAAGAGCCTGCAGAGTAGTTCGGATGTCATTGAAATCTATTTCCATGGCGTGCAGTGATCTTCCGGATGTTTGGATGTGATATTTTAATTTTTGCGATCGCTCATTCGCACCGTACAAATCACGTAAGGCAACAGCAAAAATCCGACGCGCTACTCTTCCGATTACAGCATATTCTGGATCCATCCCGTTACTGAAAAAGAAACTCAAATTACGTGCAAAATCGTTAATCGGTAGGCCGCGTGACAGGTAGTATTCTATTATGGTGAATCCGTTGGCCAGAGTGAAAGCAACTTGACTGATAGGATTTGCACCAGCTTCAGCGATGTGATATCCGGAAATGCTGACAGAATAAAAATTTCGGATATCGTTAGAGGTGAAATATTCCTGCATGTCGCCCATCATGCGAAGGGCAAAATTTGTTGAAAATATGCATGTATTCTGTGCCTGGTCCTCCTTTAAAATATCAGCCTGAACTGTACCGCGCACGTTGTTTAAAACCGTTTTTTTAACCGTTGCGTATGTAGCAGCGTCCACAAAATGTTTTCCGGATAAACCAAGTAGATTCAAACCTAACCCATTGTGATTGTCCGGACGTTTTAACCTGTATTTCGGAACCTCAAGTCCTTGCTCTTTATAGCGTTTCTTTAAAGTTTTTGTGGCCTTTTCCAAAAGTCCGTTTTCACGTAAATGTTTTTCAATTTGTTGATCCACAGCAGCATTCATGAAAAAAGCAAGTACAATTGGCGCAGGACCGTTAATTGTCATCGAAACGGATGTGTTTGGTAATAGCAGATCAAATCCAGAATAAAGCCTTTTTGCATCGTTTACTGTGCAGATAGAAACTCCGGCATTACCGATTTTTCCGTAAATGTCGGGTCGTTCATGCGGATTCGCGCCGTAAAGAGTAACCGAGTCAAATGCGGTACTGAGGCGTGTTGCTGGCTGTTCCTTGGCCAGCATATGAAAACGTTGATTTGTCCGTTCTGCAATTCCTTCACCAGCAAACATGCGTGTCGGATCTTCCCCTTCTCGTTTAAATGGAAAAACTCCTGCAGTGTATGGGAAACTTCCGGGAAAATTTTCCAGACCCAACCAACTCGTAATTTCTCCCCAATCCTTAAATTTAGGTGTAGCTATTTTAGGGATTTTTAGTCCGGATAGGCTTATGCTGTGATTCTTAATTTCTAGCGCTTTATCGCGCACATCAAAGCGAAAATTATCATTCAGATACGCTTTTCTATTTGTGTGAAATTTACTCAGTTGTTGAAGAATAGGTGCTGGAAGTTTTGCCAGTTTCTCGTTGTAAAGTTCTGCAACGTGACGTAAATTTTCCGGAACATCCTTAATTTTAAAATAAGTAATTTCGGAACTTTTCTGAAGTTGCGGGGTTCTTGATTGCTTTTCGGTGCGTTCTATCGATTTCGCGCTACTTGTCATTTGCTGAATTGTAGCGTGTAGTTGTCCGCATTCAGCTGCAAGGATAGAATTATCGCTTACCTCCTTTTTGTAGTTATGCACACAGGAAGCGATTTGTCTCAAATATTCTTTGCGGTCAGATGGAATCAACTCTGTTATTTCGGAAATTGCAAATTCCGCTTTGTTATTGCGCGTCCAGTTAAGAGATTTTTTCCTAATCAGAGTTTCGATCAACTTATGATAAAACCAATTGGTTCCGTTGTCGTTGAAACGGTTTGCGACAACTCCAAATACAGGAAATTTTTCCATTTCAGAATCGAACTCAAGATGACTGCGCTTGTACTGTTTTCGTACAGCGAGAAGTGCATCATCCGCTCCTGGTTTGTCAAATTTGTTGACTACAATGCAATCTGCAAAATCAATCATATCAATCTTTTCCAGTTGTGTTGCTGCTCCGAATTCAGGCGTCATTACGTAAACACTCAAATCTACCAGATCAGAAATTTCTGAATCACTTTGACCTATGCCTGCAGTTTCAACAAAAATTAGATCAAAGTTGGAAATTTTTAACAAACGTACAGTATTGTGCAAAGCTGCTGAAGTTGATAAATGTGAACGGCGTGTTGCGAGTGAACGCATAAAAACACGCGAGTCGTTTATGGCATTCATCCTCATCCTGTCTCCCAACAGAGCACCGCCTGTTTTACGTTTTGACGGATCAATTGAAACGATGGCGATTCTCTTTTTCGGAAATTCAACGAGGCAGTTTCGTACCAGTTCATCGGTTAGACAAGATTTTCCTGCACCTCCGGTACCGGTCAGGCCGATCACAGGCACCTCAGATGTGGGAAGAAGTTGATCAAATGTTTTTTTTGCAACTTCTGGATTATTCGTATTATGTTCTAACCAGGTAAGGCTGCGTGCAATATGCTGGATATTTCCAGCAGCTAACTCCTCTGCTTGTGGTTTAAAATTGTCTGGTAATACCTGAAAATCAGCACGCTCCAGCATATCCGCAATCATACCATCCAGGCCTAATTCACGCCCGTCTTTCGGAGAGTAAACCCGTTCCACTCCGTAGTCCATTAATTCCTGCATCTCAGAAGGAATTATTACGCCCCCACCGCCTGCAAAAATCTTAATATGCTCGGCTCCCTTTTCACGGAGTAAATCAACCATGTAACGGAAATATTCCATGTGCCCGCCTTGATAGGAACTGACAGCAATACCATGAGCGTCCTCCTGAACGGCGACATTAACAATTTCCTCTACTCCTCGGTCATGTCCAAGATGAATCACTTCAGTGCCCCGTGCCTGCATGATACGGCGCATGATGTTTATTGCAGCATCGTGTCCGTCAAACAAACTTGTTGCGGTAACGAAGCGTACGTTATTCTGGAGCGTGATTGCTTGTTTGGTAGGTTGGGGTGAGTTCATTTTATAACTAATCTCTTCTCTTAAATAAATAATCAACTCAATGTTTCCTGCACTGTTGTATTAACTGACGACAGTAAGGGTATGTTTTGATAGTTATCATTCTATTTTAGGTAGCTATAGTTTGAAAGCTAATTGTCTATTATTCAAGTTCACGATATATTTCTATCGGGAAAAATTAACGATCAAGTCCTGTTTGCCTAAAAATAAAAATCAGGCAAATTATTTGGAGTTTGAAATTACTTCCCTCCCTGTTGCCAACTGATAAATTTTCAATAGATCATCTTCAGTCACAT
>Ga0208277_1000796_pt1 | contig 18540 bp, 13 predicted proteins | sample ETNtaG_5_FD_185782 | JGI IMG/M metagenome (GOLD analysis project Ga0208277, IMG submission 185782) | Marine microbial and viral communities from oxygen minimum zone, Eastern Pacific Ocean - ETNP201406SV205 (SPAdes) (version 2) | ecosystem: Environmental > Aquatic > Marine > Oceanic ...
AAGACGCACCCCAAAATGTTTCTGCCGACCAGCAGCAAAAATCAATCACAAAATGGAAAGAGTCCTTAAATTTCAAAACAACAAAAAATATCCTCCTCCTCCTCCTCCTCCTCCCCTCTTTTCTTCTTGGGTTTGTTCGTGTTCACGACGACGACGACAACAACAACAACAACAACAACAACAAGTTTGTTTGTGTGTGTGTGTATTCCAACACACACTTTTGACGAGGAGAAGGACGAGAAACGAAGGAGAACGATGATGCTGCTCCCACGCGCTGCGGCCACCACGACCACGGCGATGATGATCGCGTCGTCGTCGTCGCTGACCTCGAAGAAACAACGCGCGTCGTTGGCATCGTCGTCGTCATTATCTTCATCATCATCATCATCATCATCATCATCATCATCATCATCATCGTTGTCGTCGGCACCAACGAAATGCGTCGCTCGTGACTTCAAAATCTACGCGAAGAAAGAGGACGTCGACGATGGAAGACAAAAAACGGTGATGGCGAAAAAATTTTTGTCCACGGCAACGGCGCTGAGTTTGTCGTTGACCATGACCTCGGGCGCTTTAGTTGGTGGTGATGTCGCGCAAGCGTACGACAGTAATCCGTCGATATCTCAACTCGCTGGTTTACAAGCGAACCCGGTGACGAACGCGCGAGCGTTGTTAAGAAACGGACTCCCGTTCGATTGCAAAGAAATTCGACAGGTGCAAAAAGCGTTGGAATCGATTTCGGATGATTTGAGAGTCCCGGGGGTGAAGTTCTCTGGCGTCGAGGATAGCGTCAAGAAATCTTTGAAAATCGTCAAGAACGACTCGAACAAAATAGTGGACAAAACGGCGCCAGCCAGGAAAGACGAGGTGAGACAGTACTTGAAAGATTTAGGGACGGAATTGCAAGATTTCCAAACGATCGTCGCGAACAAAGATAAGCAAGAAGTGCCGATTGAGCAGCAAAAGTGTTTGAGTTTGGTGACGAAGATCGAGGAGGCGTTGGTGAACGAGTTTCCGTATCAAGTGCCGGCGCCGTACGACACGACGTTGCCGAGATTGGAAGGTCGAGCGACGGTCGAAATGGAAGTGAAAATTAAAGACAACGCAGTGAACCCAGGTGGTACGCTCACGATCGTTTTGGATGGGTATAACGCCCCAGTCTCGGCCGGCAACTTTACAGATTTGATTCAGAAGAAATTTTACGACGGGATGACAATCCAAAGGTCTGACGGGTTTGTCGTCCAGTCTGGGAAACCAGAAAACGAGCCGAATGGCGTCGATGGCTACATCGATCCAGCCACTGGTAAAGAACGCACAGTCCCGTTGGAAATCATGCCGGAAAGTTCATTCATGAAGAACCAAGCGCCGGAATACGATTTCACGTTTGAGGAAAACGGCATGTACCGCGAACAACCGGTTTTACCGTTCAACGCCTTTGGCACGTTAGCCATGGCCAGAAGAGAAGCCGAGAACAACTCTGGTAGCTCTCAATTCTTCTTTCTATTGAGAGAATCCGAGTTGACGCCGTCCGGTACGAACATTTTAGACGGAAGGTACTCCGTCTTTGGTTACATCGTAGATAACCAAGAACTGTTGCGAGACATGAAAGTGGGCGACGAAATCATCAGCATGAAAGTGGTCAGAGGCGGCGAGAACTTGGTGAAAAACGAACGAGCGGAACCGTCGGAGTCAGAATAATAATCGCGCACCTCGTAATCGCAATCACAACGCGTTCTTAATTTTAATACTCTATCTACGTGGTACCATACCTTATAACTAATATAAATCGTGAACGAAATTCTTCACACTGTTTCGCCCGCGTCACGCGTGCCGAATAAAAGCGAAATGCGCCGCGCCTCTCGGCACTACCTCCATCTCATCTCTACTTCGTCGTCCGTTTCTGCTGCTCGAGGAAATTCTTTCGCCCCAACGAACTACAGTCGACGACGACACTACGGAAAGACCATCGCGTTGAAAGAATACGTCGCCACCACCACCACCACCACCACCAGAGGCGAGCGTTTTCCGGAACTGGGCAAGCACTTGGTCATCTCGGAAGATGACGTGGAAAACGAACCCATTCCCAACTCGAAGAACAAAGTTTTAGTCAAAGTCAAAGCGTTCTCGGTGAATCCATTGGACTTGGAAGTCTCTCGAGGATATTTGGACAAGTTTCTTCGCTTGGGGAGGAAAGGGAACGATGTCGAAGGTGTTCGATTGGGAAAAGACTTTAGCGGCGAAGTCGTAAAAATAGGAGGAGGAGATGGAGAAAATACGACTGGTAAAGGAAGAAAGTTTAAGATTGGCGACGAGGTATTTGGAGCGATATCCGCGGCGGATTTCAAGAACGGGACGATGGCAGAGTATCTCCTCGTCGACCGGAAACAGTTGATGAAAAAACCGAAACGGTTGACGCACAAAGAGGCGTGCGCGATACCGTTTGCGGCATACACGGCGTACGCGTGCTTGAGAACGACCGGGTGCGTGGATAGAAAAGATCCGAAAAGGGTGTTAGTGTTTGGCGGTGGGAGTGCGGTTGGAGAGTGCGTGGCGAGAATAGCTTTAAGAAGTGGATTCGCAACGACCGTGGTTGCTACAGCCGGGAAAGCGAGCGAACAGATGTTGAAGGAGGAAGTTGGCGTCGATCGAGTGATTGGGTACGAGAAGAAGAAGAAAACGCGGGAGGAGAATAGTAATAGTATTAGTAGCAAGGAAATGAGCAGAGACGATACTGATAGCAGTAGTAGTAGTAGCAGCAACAACAACAACAACAACAACAACAACATGAGCGGCGGCAGCATCGATGACGGTCAGAATTTTAAGGCGAAAAACTCGCGGTTCGTGAACGACGCCGAACCTTCATTCGACGTCGCCATCGATACCGTGGGCACCTCAAAAACAAAATTCCAAGCCACGCAAGCATTGAAGAAAGGCACGGGAACGTACATCACCTTACACGGTGACATGGCGCAACTTGTCGGCGAATCCGGCGTTGTCCTCGGCGGCGCCCAAGCGTCTTTAGAGCTCTTGCGCGAGAAGACATTCGCTCGACTTCAATACGATATGGGCTACGATTGGGGGTATGCCAACACGAACGATTTCGATGCCACCAATCTGATAGAGTACCTCGTCGATAAAGGATTGTTATCCGTGAAAATTTATGACAACGACGAGGATACATTTCTCGGTTTGGAGAGTGTGGAGCGCGCGTTTAGAGCGTTGAGAGATCCATCGAAGAAGGGCAAAATCGTCGTCGAAATGCCTTAGGTCAGGGTATTCGTGGTAAAGCAGCTGCTGCGATTGGTACTAGTAATCAACGTGGGTTTGGAAACATACGTATGGATACATCCATAAATACTACGTAATTTTTTTGAGAAAATCTTTGTTTTTAGAAAAAGTAAAAAAATATAGAAGAATTCGATTGTGGTAGTACCTGGTAGACACTCCATTCTCCTTTCTCGTTACACACCACTCACTGCTACTCAAACAATGTTTGCTGCGGCACTGCAGCGGTGTCATCGGCTCACCTATACTACTTCTCATTCTTCTTACTCCTCGCGAAAGGAAAGGTTTCACGCCAGGCTCGTCGTCAAAGCGTCTTGTTCTTCAAAATCGAAACGAATTTCATATCTTTCATCCCCAAGAACAGAACATCGACGCATAAACGACAACAGATGTAGTAGCAACAATCATCACCAATTCAGAAGAATTAGTAGTAGAAAATCGAGCGTGGTGGTAAGGTCATCATCGAGTGGCGAAGAAGGCGATGGTAATGGTAGCGATGAAGAAAAAAATGAAAACGACGCGTCTTCTTCCAATAACAGCAGTGACGTTTCGATGTCCTTCGCAGAGGAGCTGAGAAAAAGAGGCATCAAAGAAGCCTCGGACATCAAAAGCAAAGAAACCAGTGGCAGCAACAACAATCCGTTTGGAAACGTAGTGAAAGCTGTGAAATCTCCGTTTGCATCGTCAGACGCGGCGCCGAAACCTCCCCCGAGGTTTGCTCAGCGAGATGGTGACAAAAGCGGGGCGAGCAAAGAAGAAGATGACCAGTTGAAAAGATCACGTCTGTTGAATAGCGAAGGATTGGAGGGTTTTCCAACGCGAGCGGGCGAACTTTTGAAACTTGCCGTAACGTCCACGGTGTCGTTTGCGCCTTTAATAGCGGTGATTTCAGTGATAACTATTGGCACGTGGTCCATCTTTGGCGCTGACTTTATTCACGGCGGTGTGAGCAGAGATTTTGGCGGTGGGGTCCCGAATTACGTAGCGCCGGAAACTCTTTTAGCCGAACCCACGGTCGATACGATGGTGCCGTTGAGATCTCCTATTGTCGTGGATGAGTATTGAAACTTCTTGTTTTATTAATAGTACTCTACACGCGAACGTACAAAAGTTTTTGTATAACAACCTACTTAAAAACTCTACGAGTATGTTCGCATCTTCTTCTAAGTTTCTTACTCTCTCCACCTAAACATTACAAAACGATGATGATAATAAACCGCGTTGCTTGTTATGTGTGTTAGTATAGCGAAGTTAAGCTAAAGTCAACCACAATACGTACACAATAGCAGATTTACTTCTCTTGTCGTCTCGGTGCTCTACGAGGCGGTTCTCTGATTCTTCTCGCCTCTCTGGATCGCACTCTCACAACTTTGCTGTGAATCGCAGCAGAGATGGAGTAGTGCACCTTTCTGTACATCTTCGGTAAAGTATACGTTTCGTACGCGCACGCTTCTTGGAGATCGCGAATGGCTGCAGATTCAACCATGTTTCTAACGATGAACCTCTTCACAGCTTTGTCTTTTGGCACTAACGCACCGCTAGATTCGCAAAAAACTCTCTTGACCTGTGTACGTGGGGATGAAAAAATATCGATAGAGTCAGTTTTACTCGCATTTATTGGATATAAAACGTCGCGTCGCTCGCGCACGTCCGCGCTTCCAAAACCCGTTCTCATTTTTTCCGTCTCGGGTTTCATTTTTCGCGCGAAAAAATGCAATGCGCAACGCATCCATTCACGCGACCGATGAAAACGATATCCGCGATCGATTCTGCGACAAAGAAGTATCGGTTCGTCGAAAAACGCACGTGTCCTCTGGCCCCGGAGGGTTTGTTTCTCCCGTTCGCTCGACGTTTCTTCGGCATGATGATTTTTCTTTGTGAGGGGAGGTGTTCTTTACGAGCACACCAAAACTAGGACTTAAAACTTGAAAAACGAAAACCCTAAATAACTGTGTTTTTTTTTTGCTTTGCATCAAAAAAGTACTTCATACGCGTGACGCGCGCATCGCACGCCCGGCAAAAGAAGAAGAAGAAGAAGAAGAAGAAGAAGAAGAAGAAGAAGAAGAGGAGGAGGAGGAAGAAGACCAACAACGCCGCCATATCCCGTACGCGCCCACGCCCACGCGCGTGCTGTAACGAGAAATGACATCCACTCAAGCAGAAGCGAAAATCGAAAACTATAAACAGTTACCTCTCTTCGGTGACGCCATGAGCGCGTTGATACCTCTGGAATGGCTGGACGTGTCCGACTACCGCCCAGTTCCGGATAATCAAGAGATGTTTAGCGATTTTAACTCAGAATCACCGTCGATGGTATGCGTGGAGATTGTTGAACGGGTCGGGGATAATGTGACGGGTGTCCAGTCGTCGTCGGTGAGAGAAGAGGACAATTTGGCAAAGTTTTATTTAGAGGATTTGAAAGAGTTGATGGACGCGACGACGCCGACGAGGACGACGAGTAATGCTAGCACTACGAAAGATTGGAGGTTCGAACTTTCGAATGGTAAAAAAGAAGAAGAATCGGAGCTACGCGCGATATTTGAAAACGGCCGCGCGTTGTACGTACGTGCCGTGGCAAAGGAGGCGGACGTCGCGAGGACAAAAGATACCACAGACAACGACGACGGCGACGACGACGACGAGATGAGAAAGAGGATGGAGGATTTATTGTTGACGCTGCCCGCAGAGGAAGGGGAAGAGGAGGAGAAGAAGAACAACGACAACGATAACGCGGATTACATAAAGAAGAAGTGCGAGTGGATCTCCTTCGCCGAGGAAAGAAACTGTCTCGTCCCTTCAAAGGACAAAGACGGTAACGACTCCACTCGTTCGGTCACGATATCCATGTACGCGCACAGACTGGAGAAAAAATACGAGACGGATATCCTCGTGAGTTTCGTCCGACCGACTCATTATAGCGGTGGTGTCGTTGACGAAACTGAGGAACACAACAATCCCGGAACTGTAGCCGCACAGACTCTTCAGATGTTGGACTGGAATCTTTTAGGATTCGATGAAGAAGACGAAGAAGAACACGACGACGACGACGACGACGACGACGACGATGAAGAATAGAGTCACGAATAGTTTGTAGAATGTAGAAGAAGATAGAGAGGATCGTGAGTGTAGTCATCACATGGCAATATTGGTTTTAAGATTATTTCTTCATTTTCTTCTTCAGTTTTTTTGCTCGCTCGCTTCAATGTATAACTTGACGTCGTCGTCGTCGTCGTCGTCGTCGTCGTCGATGAGAGAATAAAGAAAGAAAGGCGATGTGGACGAGTCACGGTGGAAGCGCCGATAAGGAAAACGCATCGTCCTCTTCCACGTCCACGTCCTCGATGCACAACTTCCTCCATCAGTGTTCGACGATGAAACAGAAGTTCAACGACTTTTGCGTTTCCCGAGAAGACGAAGGATTGTTTTTCTTCGCGCGACCACTGAACGAGGTAGACGGAACGAAATCGTCAATAAAAGTGGACAGAGAAACTCGATTACTGCAGGAGTTGGAAATGTACAGAAGGAGCGGAGATATGAGAATGACGCGTCTCCGACGCCGCCGGAGAAACGGTGACGATGAAGAAGAAGACGAATGCGTTTTTCTGAATTCGTCGTTTTCTTCGTCTGCAGAGCGAAGAAGAAGAGAAAAAATGATCGCGTACCGAATGAAGATCTGGTCGACGATAGAAGGAAAAGAAGAAGGAGAAGGAGAGAAAAATGTAGTCTTGTTTGATAATTTGACGGAGGACAAGACGAAGAGTGGTAAAAAAGTAGCACTCGCGGCGCGCGTGGACGCAGATCCGAGCCGAACGAGCGACGGATTTCAGTTGAGAGGGGTGAGTTTGGCGCTCGCCGCCGAGGCGGAAAGAATTTTGACGACGAATCCAGTCTCGGACTTTGGTGATAATGACGTGCTGAAAATCGAGATGAGGTCGAACGTGGCTTTTAAACACATGTCGATGAACAAAAAGTGCGATACGTTTAAAGAGATTTTGAAGAGGGTGGACGCTAACGCAAAGTTGGTATGCGAAGTACGTTTAGTCGAAGCGTTTGAGATTATAGAGATTCACGAACTTTCCACGTACGAGAAAAACGGGGAAGACGACAAAGTAGGAGCATTAGCAGAAATAGAAATAGAAGAAGAGCGACGACCGAGATCTGCCGTTTTGAAGAGGGTCGTTGAACCGGGTGAAAGTTGGGAGACGCCTTCGGATTTTTCAGAAGTTATGCTGCGAATAAACGACATGACGTCAAAAAACAACGCACAAACGTTCACCTTGAAAAGACACGAGACTAAGAAAGATTCCTACGAAAGATTCCTAATGGCTCTGGTGAAAACGATGCGAAAGAAGGAGACGGCCGTTGCGTTCGTTCCAAAAGAACGCTTCCTTGATTTCGCGTTCCCGCAGCACGGAGAGGCGAGAAAAGTCGTCGATGCGATACGTAAAAATAACAGCATTGCTTACGATTACGAGGGTTACGTCGCGATTGAAGTGCATTTGATTGATTGGGTGAGCGCGAGAGATTGTTTCGGCGATGGAAAGGTCATTAAAACGGTTTTGAAAAAGAACGATCCATCGAAAAGTTTTCCGAACGATTCTCCCGTGCAAGATACGAAAGTGTACGTTTCCAATCTTTGCGCGAGCGCGAAAACCACAACTGAGAGTATCGAAGCACAAGAAATAATAGTAGGTAGCGTTGACAACAATCAAATTGGCGAAGATTTTTCGTTTCGATTAGCGTCAGGAGAGATGCCGCGCGCTTTAGAAACTGCGCTCCGAACCGCGTGCGTTGGCGAAACCATTCGCGTGACGGTAGATATGCGAGAGGAAGAGAGGACAGCATTTGCGCGCAAACAACGGAAACAAAGGATGCATTCGTACTTAGACTCGTACATAATGAGCGAGACATTGTCAGAAATTGTATCTCGTGATGACCAAAATCTGCTCGAAGCTGGGGGTGGATTTCGACTCGTGCAAGTTACGTTTGAATGTACTTTGACAGGCTTTGATAAGATCGTGAATTGGTATAGTGACGACGTCGCCATCTGTCTCAAAGACGGCGAAGATTTGAAAGCAGATGCAAACTTACTGTTTAAAAACGGTATGCTCGTCGAGGCATTGGAAAAGTACGAAAGCGTTACGCAAAAGTTGAATCAGCTAGCTTCGCGCACGTTGCTCGAAGAAGAAGAAGGAAAAAACGAATCTTGCATCGTCGCTTTGAGAAACAATGTGCTCTTAAACGCAGCCATAACGGCAAAGAAATTGAGAGATTTTACCGGTGCGAAGAAACATTTGGAGAAGATTCCTGAAGATAAGAGATCTTTCAAGGCTAAAATGTTGAAAGGATGCATCCTTGTCGACGAAAACGAATTCGATTTGGCGAAGGAAGCGTTTCGAGAGTTGTTAACGGAAGTCGCTGCAGAAGGAAAAGAAGGTGAAGAGACGAGAGGCGAAAAGAAGAAAGAAATAGAGAGAGAGCTCGCGCGTGTGAAGCAGTTCCAAAAGCGGGCGTTGGAGGAGATGCGAAATAAGTTTAGAGGTAAGCTGTAATTTAAAAATAATTTTACGTACGTAACTGAATATGTACACAAAAAATACACCTTGGAATACTTAATCTTCGTCCGAGTAATACACGGTTTGGTTCAACGCCTTCACTGGACTTCCCACGAACCCATCGTCTGTTCCCGCCGCGTACGTGACTCTTCTTCTCGCGCTTTTCTTCCTCTCGCTCGTCGAAGACGAACTCCCGTTGTTTTCGTTGTTCTTGTTCTTGTCGCCATTGTTCAACTTCATGATTCCATCTCTCTTATTGCTCGACGACTTGTTGTTTTCGTTTTCGTACGCGTACGAATTCCCGTATCCTCTGTCATCCGTGTAATACTTCGCCATCTGTATCTCCTTCGCGCCAAACCCGCACTTTTCGTAAAACTGCACGTTATCCGCCGAACAATCCAAAATCGTCTTGTAACACTTCACGTGGTTTCTCGATATAATCGACATCGCGTCGATCATAACCTTTCCTAACCCAGAATCTCTGAAGTTTTCGTCCACGACGACGTCTTCTACGTGTCCAGACAAACCTAGATTTCGTCCGAATTTTCGTTCCACCACTAACGTCGCCGTCGCGATAATCTTCGTTTTCGCGTCGTTTTCCAACACGTAACAAAACTCCGGTCCGTCTCTCATTTGGTGCCATCTTTTCACGAACTTTTTCTTGTTCATTTTCGGCGCCACGGTCAATTGTTTCAACAGATCCACGAAGCCTTTGTCGTAATCCGTCGGTTCTAACCGTCGAATGGATTTTTTCTTCCCGAACTTATCCGTCACGCCGATTTGTTTTGGAGGGAGATCGTACCCGCGGTTGACCGTTTTCGTTATAAATCTGAGCGCCATCGCGCTCAGAAAACCAAGCGCGAACGGAAGTTGCGCCTCATCGAAAAGAAAAGGCGCGCCACCGAGAACTTGTATTCGCAGCGCGCCGTTGTTCGTGTTGTTGTTCGATCGTCGTCGTCGACCGGGCATTCCTTCCGACGGGGGCGGGTACAGCCCAGAAGAATTAGAAGCGTTCGACATTTTGGTTTAAGGTGGTGCTCGTCGTCGTCGTCGTCGTCCCAAAGACGCCCTTTAACAACACATTTCTGGGGGTGCACGAAAAGATTTTTTGATTTTTTTCGCTCTCGTCCATGTCCATCGTCGTCCCGTCCGTTCGTTCTTCTTTTCTTTTCTTTTTTTTTCTTTTGTGTTGTGGGTCGATCGATCGACGCATTTATTATTCTTTGTTTTCGTCTCAGAAGAATTTTTTTGCACAAGCGGGGACAAGAAAAAAATACGAGAGGGTCGGAATAATAAAAAAAGCGACCGACATTACTACATACTACATACTACACACACACGCATCCTCATCCTCATCCTCATCCTCATCATCAAATCGGTGTGCAACGATGATGACGCGAGAGGAGGAGGACGACGACGACGAGGAAATTTTGAGTGAAAGGAAGAAGAAGATGATGATGAAGAAGAAGAGCGCGTGAGAAAGAGACAAATCATGTCGTATTCGTTCGGTTTTGGAGTGACGGCGGAGGACGTCGCGATGCTCAGAGATGCGTCGAGAGCGAGAAAGAAGAATGCGACGACGGCGACAGAAGGAGGAGACGAAGAGCGAGAAGAAGAAGAAGAAGAAGAGAGAGAAGAAGAAGAAAAAAGAGAAGGAGGCGAACGGCAACCTCGACAATCTGTTTTAAAGCTTTCTTCGGCCACCAAACACATATTTTCCATCGGATGGCCGACGTGTTTACAAAATGTCTCCGCAGCTATCGCCTCTTTATTCGCAGTTAGCCTGATTTCGCACCACGAAAACACGACGTGTGTGGCAGCGTATGGGTTAGGAACGAGTTTGTGTTCGGTCACCGGGCATTGCGTTTTATGGGGCATTGGTGGTGCGTTGGATACGTTATCGAGCCAATCGTATGGGATGAAGAAACGAAGACGGGTAGGGGAGTTGCTTTGGAGAGCGGTGGCGATATTGGTGTGCACGTGTTGGTTACCGGCTCTGATTATTTGGTCCTTCGTGGAGGAGATCTTATCCGCGATGAAGTTTCCAAAGGACGTTGCAAAGTTAGTGGAAGTGTACGCGATGACTTACGCGCCTGGATTGTTGGCGCAGTGTTTCTCGTGCGCGTGTTTGAAAACATTGTTAGCATGTAAGAAATCGAACACGGTGGCGAAGATTAGCATAGTGAGTAGTCCCATGACGATGGTATTAACGTACGTGTGCATTGCGAAAATGAGGTTGGGTTTCGTCGGCGCACCGTTGGCACTAACTTTAGTCGACGTCTTCAAAGCGTGCTGTTATTGTCTCTCGACGTTTGCGTTGGATGAAGATGTGAAGAAGTGTTTTGTTCATCATCATCATCGCAACGAAAGTAGGAATAGAAGCAATCGTAGTAGTACCGTCGCGCAGTTTGGAAAAGCCGCCTTCTCGAAATGGACGACGTTTTTCAAGATTGCTCTTCCAAATCTGGTTTTATCTATATTCGAATGGTGGGCGTGGGACCTCATGAATCTCTTGACTGGACAACTCCCAAACGCGAAAGACGCTTTGGCGGCGCAAACGATCCAGACGAATTCCATGATTGTCGTGTATAACATCGCCGGATGCGTCCAGCGTGGGGCATCGAGTTGCGTAGGAAACGCGTTAGGGGCAAAAAAAGCGAAAGAGGCGAAAATGTATGCCACGGCTTCGTTAATAAGCGCCTTTTTAGGAACGCTTTTGATTTCCGCGCTGTATTATATGTTCGGTTTTGAGTGCATGAATTTTCTCTATTCGAACGACCGCGATCCTTCCACGCGCACAATCTTGGACGATTACGTCAAACCTTTGACGAATTTAGTCTCTTTGTTTATGTTGTTGGATGGTGTTCAATTAGGTTTGACGGGGGTCGTTACTGGTGCTGGGTTTCAGTCGAAAACGATGCCGGCTTTGTTCGTTTCGTATTGGATGCTCGCGCTTCCCGTCGGCGTGTTTTTGGCGTTCAAACGAAAAATGTCTCTGATGGGATTATGGATCGGGATGTCGCTCGGCGTTTTCTTGCACACGATTTGGGTGCTTTTCGTCGTGTTTGGAGGCGAAATATTCAAAAACTCGAAATGGACTATAGATTGGGTCGAGGCAGTTTTGCGAGCCGAGCTCGCGGTTGCGCGAGATGACGAAAAAGACGCTTCCACCACGGTTGACGAGGAGGAGGAGGAGGAGGAGGAGGAAGGGGATGGAGAAACAGAAGAAGAAGAAGAAAAAGAAGTAGGAGACGTGGAAGAAGCTCTTCTGCGTCGTAGCAGTAGTTTGTAAAGCAAAAAATCAGTAGAAGTAATGCTTTTTCAAGACCAGTTCAAAAAGAGTTTCAATCAAATCTTAAATGGTCGAATGGTCAATATAAATATAGATTTCTTCATCAATTTCTCCGTTTAAAAATGCATGAGCTATATCAATAAAAAAATGGCCGATGCCGGTAATCGAAACCGGGGCCTCACCCACCCTAAGGGTGAATCATACCACTAGACCACATCAGCTTGCTTTCTCAAAGAGAATGAATGCAGGAAGAAAGCTTTACACCACATCAGCTGCTTTCTCAAAGAGAATGAAGGAAGAAAGCTTTTCAGCTTTTTCTGTTTCATGTTCATGGGTTAGGGTTTAGAATAAAAATTAGGTTTTTGAGAAAAAAAGAAAAACGAAAAATGAAGAAGAAACTGAGGAACTAATCTTTAAAAAAAAAGCAGCAGTAGGTGGAACGTATGGACATACATATTGTTATTCATAGCATGATGTAGATGTGTCATAATCTTACCCATTCAAGTCTAATTTCCTCCTCCTCCTCCTCCTCCTTTTACGTGTTCTTCTTATTAATTCGGGACATAGTTTTGATCCTCGGAGTGTTTACCATCTACGTAATAGGATGTGTACCAATCTACAAACTTCTTCAAACCTTCGTCCAAACTGACGCGAGGATTGTACCCTAAGTCGCGTCTCGCCGCCGAAACATCCGCGTGAGTAAATGGAACGTCGCCCGTCTTTGGCATCGGAACGTATTCTCGAATAGCTTCTTTGTCGAGATGCTTTTCCAACGTACTCACGAAATCCGACACCGTCACCGGATGCGTGTTCCCCAAGTTGTACACTCTGAACTTTGGTTTCTTCTTACCGGCTGTTTTCTCACTCGGCGTGTTGCTCGGCTCACTAGTATCGCAACTCGCGATGACACCACTCGCGACGTCGTCGATGTACGTGAAATCTCTCGCCAGCTCTGAGCCACCCGGGCCGGTGAAGATTCTGATTGGTTTCCCTTTCACGATGTTGTTCGCAAAAGAGAAGTACGCCATATCCGGTCTCCCTAAAGGACCATACACGGTGAAAAATCTCAAAGCCGTCACCGCGACGCCGTGAATGGCGTTGTATGTGTGCGCGAGCAACTCATCCGATTTCTTCGTCGCGGCGTATAAACTCGCCGGAGAATCAGTCACATCCGTTTCGCTAAATGGTACTTTCGTATTCAATCCGTACACAGAACTCGAGGAGGCGAAAATGACCCTCGGGATAAACGGCCGCTGTCTCACGACAACTTCCATGAGAGACACAAAACCAGCTACGTTGGAGTGGACATAGGCATGTGGATTCTTCGCCGCGTATCGAACGCCCGCTTGCGCCGCCAAGTGCAACACGTGTGTAAACGCGCATATCGAAAACATCTCCGAGAGCGTCTCTTGATCGTTCAAATCTGCTTCAACCGTGTGCACGCCCAATTTGGTTAACTCTTTTAATCTCGCGCGTTTCAAACCTCGTGGATAATAATCGTTCACCACGTCTAAACCGGTGACGTAGTCGCCTCTCTCTTTGAGTTTTGTCGCGACGTGGTAGCCGACGAACCCAGCCGTACCGGTGACGAGAAACACTTTTGGTTGTTCCTCATCTTCGCTAAAATTATTATTATTATTATTATTATTATTACCGCCGTTGCAACTCTGCGCGATCAATCGCGCGCCGTCCTTCTTCGCCTTCGGGTAGGATACCGAAGACTTTGGTAAAGAGGACGACGACGCGGACACTTTCTTCTTATTATTACGGCTATCACTCCTTTCTCCACCTCCTTCTTCTGCTATATCCGCGCGTCTTCGCTCTACATCCTCGTCTTCTTCGTACGACGTTTCATCTTCGTGGTCGTTTTGGTTCCTATATGAGTGTGCGAGGTGATCCATCCCAGCGCTCCTTTCTCCAAACCTTCTGTTTTGGTGCAGATGATTATTGCGTCCGCTAAGATGATGATTGCGATGGTGGATAGACGACGGAGACGACGCGTTCTTCCAGTTGAACACGTACACGAAGAACGCGACGCTCATAAGCGCCGCCACGCACAGCGGAGAAGACAACAATCGAACGAACGACCCGCTCGCTCGCCCGCCCGCTCCTCCTCCGCCGCCGCTCGCGGAAACGCCGCCCACCATACCCATCGTGGGCGTTCGAGGAGGCATTTATTTTTATTTTTATTTCTTCTTTCTTCTGTGTCGTTTTTTTGATTTTTTCCTCTCGTTTTATTTATTCTTCTTTAAAACTCACTATATGGCCATATACTGTTGTGGACCCCTTTTTTTTCCTTCCTGTCAACTCTTTTCTTTCTTTTCTTCTTTTGAACACTTTTAGAGCACCATCAAAAGAGAACGACGACGACGACACAAAAAAGAAATGAGGACGACGCTGAGAAAGGCACGAGACGTTCTCGCGTCGCGGATGACGACGACGACGACGACGACGACGACGAGGTGTTGCGCCTCGGCGACCACCTCGTCTTCTTCGTCTTCGTCTTCTTCTTCTTCTTCAAAAAGAGTCGCGACGACGCCACGAACGACGACGACGAGAACGTTGTTTTCCTTGTCGTCGTCGTCGAGTTCTGCTTCTTCTTCCGCGAACGAAAACGTCGTCGGGAACGACGAGAACGAGAACAACTACGCGCCGCCCGAAGGAGAACGCTTTAAAAAAGTGATTGGGTTTAGACCGTCGAAAATAGCCTCGTCGCAAGGCGCGTCGTACGTTTCCAACCCGTGGAGATTGAGAGATGCCACGCAAAGCGGGGAGGTCAATCACTGGGAGAACCCTTTGCAAGGGTACATTTCGTTTGGTTCGGAAGGGAAGGTACCGAAATTATTGGAATTTGAGACGAGAGAAGCGATGGAACAATTCTGCCGAAAGAGACGGTGGACGCTGGAAATTATGGAGAAGAAAGAGACGGAACATTTCACGCAACGAGGGAGCTCGATCATCCCGGGCGCCGGGAAGATTGGGACACAACCAAAGGCGTACGGCGATAATTTTTCAGTCAATAGGAAAGGGTTGCCGATTTGGCCGTAAATTAGAAGAAAACGTGTAAAGAAGAAGAAGATAAAAAGAGAAAGGACGATGGATGAGTAGAGGTTTTTGTCGCTACAGTGTTACGTCTCTTATCGTATGTTTTTCCGTCTTTCCTATGTATATATATTTTTCTCGTTCCAATTCGTTCGCTCGCCGGTGATTATATTATTATATTATTACTACATGTGTACGAGTATTATTCTCGTATCATTATTTTGTTGATGTTGTTGTTGATGTTGTTGTTGTTGTTCAATCAATTTTCGAGATTAAATGGCACACAAAGCCAACGAAGCTACCAAAAGTGTCGACGCGAAGTACGCAAACAACACGCTCTTCGAAGCAAAGTGAGTAAAACCGGACGATGGCGTCGCCCCGATAATTGTGGGTTCGATACCATCACAACTCTCGAGAGAAGGCGCCCCTTCGTGGACACCCATGTCGTCCGCAGCTATGTTCAAATTCTTTACCACGTTCACCGCAAAGCAGTAGTGATTCGCGTGGTTCGGCGTCGTCGCCGTGTTGAACATGTAATCCAACACTTGCGCTCCACTAGAGTCGACTTCTGATACCCACGGCGCGAGAACTCTCCAGAATGCCCATCCCTCCGCTTGATGCTCGCGGTAATCAGCTCCACTGGCAACATCCTGGTCTAACATTAAGCCGTATCTAATGGCACACTGCGCGTAGATAGTCTTAATTGATTTCAAGATGATGTCGTGGTTAACTTGGCTTTTTCCAGCTTTGAACGCGGCAGAAATCGCTTCGTTCGCCTTTGCCGTAACTCCGTCCGAACCTAAAGTTCCAAAGTTGCCCGCGCGCTTATTCGCGCGTCCGTAAATAGTTGTCGATCGCGTCGAAGCAGTCCCAAAATATTTCGCCGCCGCTGCGTCCCACGCATTTTGATCCTTTATGCCTCGAAAGAGGTCGGACGCGATCGCATTCACCATGGTCGCGTCCCACATGGTTTTCTCAACCGCCTCCAGTCGTGCCAGTTCCGAGTTGGACGTCCTAGTGGTGTCAGTCGCGCGATAGAGAAAATCCGAAATCCACGTCTTTGAGGCGTAATAAGCGTAAAAGAGGTCATACGCGTCCTCGCCAGATCTGTCGGCATCCGCTATGCCGCGTAAACCATTCGATCTGTATTTCTCCTTGATCGCCGCAAAGTTTGGCGAGGTCACATCGAGGATATCTTTAACGTCGGAAACGAGATTGGACGTTTTTAAAGAAGCGCCTATGTCAGTCGTTGCGGTGAAAAGCGTAGTGTCGCCTTCCTTGATGATCTTTGAAGGGTTTACGTTTGAACACGAAGCTATGGAATAAGCGTCTTCCAAGGTGCCCAAGTCCGCGACGGAGATGGCTAAAGCATCCTCGACGATTTGCTTTACGAGACAATACGAGTAACCACCGACAGAAAACGGTCTCTTCGCCATGTCAAAGATTTGGTTTATGGTATCGTGACCAGTACTATCAGCTAATTTGACCCACGGCGCGATGACGCGGAAAAATGCCAAACCTTCCGCCTGATGCTCGCGATATTCGGTGCCCTCAACGACATCGCGATCGATAAGCCACGCGTATCGAATGGTAGATTGCGCGTAAATCACTTTGATTTGCTTCAACACTTTGTTGTAGTCAGCTTCAGATGGTCCATTGGCCAACGCAGTCGCGATGTTCGTGTTCGTTTTCGCGACATTATTATTCGATTTGGTACCGTAGTTGGCTCCTCTCTTGTCGCCGCGAGCAAAGACGGTAGAGCCGTAGCTATCTTTGGCGCCGTGAAATTTTGCCGCACCTTGGTCCCATTTTTCTTGGTCGGAGTTCGAGTATCCTTGATAGAGATCGCTGACGATCGCTTGCACTTGCAAGGCGTCCATGACGGTCTTTTCGAGCAGTTCCGCTCTCGCGCCCGCGTGCGAAGATAAAGTCGTGCCATCGCAGATTTTATCGACAAAGTCAGAAATCCACGTCGCGAAACCAAAGTATGTCTTGAATCTATCCCAAACTGGCTCTCCTGTGCGATTGGTATCAGCCAACGCGCGTAAGCCACTGTTTTTGTACTCAGCCTTGATGGCAGCGTAGTCCGAGGAGTCGCTAAGCAACGCTTTGACTTTCGCAACCGCCTGCGATACGGACAAGTCTGGACCGACAATAGACGTCGGCGTATACGTAGCAGTATTATCTCTCGAGAACGGTTCCAAATGCTTGTCGATTGTCGGACAGACAATCTCCTCCGTATCGTCGTAATATCCAATCTCGTCGTCAGAAATGCCGCCGTTGATGTCCGCTTGCAAAATCGCTTTTGCCGCGCAGTAATTGTAATGCGCGTAGCCTCGTGGTTCTTCCGAGGTGTCAAACATATATTCTAACGCCGTCGCGTTGTTCTCCGAGCGTTTGTGCACCCAAGGTGCGAGAATACGAGCGAACGCCTGACCTTCCGCTTGCGCTTCCATATACGCCGTCGCCGATCCATCGGCAACCGCCTTGTCCACTTGATGCGCGTACTTAATGATACCTTGCGCGTACACGATGCGCATTTGGTGCTCAATAATCTCGTACTGTTCTTCTTTCACCGCGGTCAACGAAGATTGTTTACCTTGTCTGAAAGCAGTGTTAATCTTCACATTCGTTTCAGAGTTTGAGCCATCCATGGTATTAAACTGGCCACCCAAATAGTTGGCGCGATGTGAAAGCGATCCAGTATAAGTATGGCCGTAATACACCGCGGCAGCTTTATCCCAGTTGGTATTATTGTTATAGGGAGTGAAACCCTCGAACAAATAACGTAAAACGGCGTGCATTCCGCACATGTCCTTGACGGTCTTTTCAACCTTTTCGAGGCGTCCCGCGTCCGGCGCGTCGTTGTCGAGGATCGTCTCGTTCAAGTATTTGGTCATGAATGTATCCGACGCAACTCTATTCTGAACCCCGCCATCAGACGGCGTGAACATGTAGTCCGTAAACGTGTCCCAGTCATCGCCACCTGAAACTTCGCAAAATTCAGCCATGTAACTTTCAAAATCTTGCAAATAATCAGTCCAGTTGTACGGGTTCGTGAACTTATCCTTGATGTGCTGCGCGCGTTCAGACAGATAATACGGCCCGATCGTTTTCGTCGTACCGCTAAAATCTTTGTCAAATTGAACAGTCGAGTCATCATCGATGGTATACCGCATTCCATTGGAATCAATCTCTATCGTTGCCGCTTCCGCACCGAGTAGAAATCCATCTCTCGTCTCCGGCCGCCACATGCCCCCGGCGATGGCGATGACGAAGAGAAAACCCATCGTCGTCGTCGTCGTCGTCGTCGTCGTTAAAAAAAAAGACACCAAATTTTTTGTTTGGGCACACGCCTTTTGTTTG
>Ga0208277_1000798_pt1 | contig 18523 bp, 17 predicted proteins | sample ETNtaG_5_FD_185782 | JGI IMG/M metagenome (GOLD analysis project Ga0208277, IMG submission 185782) | Marine microbial and viral communities from oxygen minimum zone, Eastern Pacific Ocean - ETNP201406SV205 (SPAdes) (version 2) | ecosystem: Environmental > Aquatic > Marine > Oceanic ...
CTACCGTTTGCCTCTCTCGTGGCCATATGTTCTAAATTTCAGAGATACGTGATGCATGATCAAAATTTAGTAAGAATTGTTTTCTAAACCTCTGGACATTTGTTTCCCCAATCAGCAAGATGGCCTGGTCGCCCAACTCTTCAGACAAGTGAGAGGTTCTGTATGTCCAAACAAGTTCGTTGTCCCAAATTCCAAAATCCACTGGGTTTTGGAGTTCTTCAGTACCGCTAATCCATTGATCAATACTCATTACCCTGACGTCAACATTGCCTTTTTGCACATCTCTGTTCATTCTCTTATGCAAAACCTCGTCTCCAATATCAGGTTTTTTGACAATGAATAATCGTTTTACTGATATTGGATTTTCTGAACGACTTGCGGCATCATACAATTTCTGTGTGTAAGTATCTACACTTTTTCCAAGAGCCTCCTCGCCCCCAATCCATATTGAAATGGCCAACAACTCGGAGGATACATTTGATGCTAAATGCATCGGCAGCGTGTTGATCGATTCCCTATCTAACACAAGTCGTCCATTACTTGCAGATTCAAGTATCGAGGTTGTTTTTCCAATCAATTCCGAAGAATACTTCGTGAAAATCAAATTATTTGAAGCGGCTATTTTCGTAAACAAATTGTATATCTTATTCGATTTATCTCGCTTTATATTTTCATCAACTTCTCGAGAAATCAATTCAGTCGTTTCTCTCAACGCTGTAGCCAACCCCAAGCTGAGAAGGAATAAAGCGGAAAGTAATGATACGATCCAACCAGATTCATTTGATGCAAACTCGGTGATCAACCCGATAATTGCTGAAATTGGTACGGTGACAATGTATGTCAAGTTTGATGCCTTCACAACAGTTGCTCATCAGGCCCAAATAAATCAATTCCGGTTTCGATGTTCTCAATTTGAGAATGGTTCGGATTGTTCTAGAACGAGAGGGTATGCATTGTTCAGTGTCCACCCGAACCGACCTCGTGCCAACATGTGACGCAAGCAAAGCCGGTTGAGCTGAAACCGATCTCTTCCTCGTACCAATGTTCAGCACAGACCCATCCGTTTCCCTCACAAAACACGCCACCGCATTGGTGTTCGGCGAGGTTTTTGCAGCCCTCCCTCTCACAGAATTTTGGCTGGTACCTCGTCGTTTGATAGTCGCCTTTGCACGTTTGGCAGGGGAAATGGTATTTCCATGGGTGTTTCCCTCTGGCATTCGGTTTCCAATGCTCCGTCCTTCCTTTTTTACAATCCGGACATAGTACGGTTTTCTCAATCCATTCGTTCTTTTCGTCTTCGTTTCTTTCTTCGTTTTTCTTTTCGTCTTCGTTCATTGTTTCACCTCTTTTTCCCATCCTCTGTCGGCAGGAGTTGGTGGTCTTCTACCAAACGGGAATCCCCAGAAATTATGGAACCATGTCCCATAGTTGTTGCTTGCGTAGAAAAAATAAATTCCATATTCGGCGTTGATTTTTCTTTCCATCTTTTTAAAATTCTTACCGTGGCCCTCATCTCTCATTCCTTGATGCATAAAGTAGTGATGAATGAATTCATGAATAATAGTATGTACCCTGATAGCAACTTGGTATCTATGCTTTATTTTGATCGGGACATTTCTATCCTTTCCTGAAATCCTGCAAGTCATTCCATCGAATGCAATGAATCTACTGAATTCAATCCCATGGTCATCTTCAGGAAATGCGAAGGCACACGCAATAGTACCCAATCCAGCAAACCATTCGACCCATTTTTTGGATTTTATAATCACATGTATGGCCGGGACCTTGTAATCTAGACACATCTTGTTGATGAAGTGTTGAACTTCGCTGCAACTGTCAACTTTTGGCCATTTCTTTGTTCTTTTTTTCCAAAACATAATCGGTTATTTTGTTTACCTAATATTTATACTTTTCGGTCAAATTAGTGACCCGGTGGAGCTCGGCCAAATCGTAGGAGGGTCTAGCCATCAGTGAGCCAGTTCTTGAGTCGTTATGTTGAGCAGAAAGACTGGAAGAAACCACTTTGCCTCTTTTTGAGTTCAATCATGTCATTGTCTCGTCATCCTTTGGGCGAAGTCAATCGGATGAGTTTCACTGCCAAGGGCCATGAACGAAAATCAGACTTTCACTCTTCTTCGCAGTCCTGGTCATCAAAATTGTCTTCAACGCTCTCGATGGTGTTTCGCAGCACAAGGCCGTGATAGACCTTGATTCTCCTTTGCTTGACAGCCTCGTTGATCTCAGATTCCAACTCACGTAACTTCGTTTTTGATTGTGCCGTTTCAATGTCCACCAAGAATCGCTTGAAGGCTTGACGTCGAGAGAAAAAAACGGCAAAGTAAATCGGAACGAGGAGAAGAGGAATCACCAATTCTTCGAACACGATTTCGCTGACGACCGAGACTGATATCTCCGTGTAGTCGGTATCGTAATCAAAGCTGAACGAATTTGGGCCCAAACCTCCTGTGTAGAAAATTCCAGTGTTGGCCCCGAAGTACATGGTGAAGGGTGTTTCATCCCCATCAAAAATATCCGACCCTCGGTCGATCTCAATGTAATCTGGCCAACCATCGTTGTCGTTATCGGGGTCAAGAACATCGGGTATGGTGTCTTGATCTGCATCAGGGGGTGTGGAATTCGGATTGTAAGGGTCGTAGAGGATGGTCCCTGAGGACGCCGAGCGTTCCATCTCGTTGCGAATGCCATCGCCATCAGCGTCGTCGTCGTATTCATCGGGAAGGAAATCACCGTCGATGTCCGAACACCCAACAAGACGTATCTTGCTTTTCCCGTAGACGTTGGGGCAATTGTCGCTGAGCGCATGCATGCCCTGGTCGGCATAACCATCATTGTCCGCATCGGACCAAATCCCCGAATCTTCAGGCCACACATCCATTTCATTGGCGACGCCATCGCCGTCCCTATCGTCGTCAGCGTTGTCGCCAATTCCATCGTCGTCAAGGTCCCGGTGTTCGGAAGCGTTGTTGGGGAAGGCATCGGCTCCCATGCTTGTATTCCAGGCCTCATCAGGGTCGGACCAGCCATCACCGTCGCTGTCCAGACAGCCTTCCCTGTCCTCCGTGGATGTGCCCGACTCGCAGGTGTTGGTGGTCGAGTCCTGAGCCGAAACCGGTGCAAAAAGCAGCATCAAGGTGAGCGTCCCGACCAGGAGAAAACGAGCGCCCATGACCGCTGGTTGGTGGGCCTGCATATTGGTTTTTTTCACATCCATGATTTCTCAAGCAATTCAAACCAAGGATTTGGGAAGAAGGCAAGAGTAAAAATACCAACCGACGAGGAGGGGGTTCCATGCTGCGATGGAAAGTGTTTCTCGTACTCGTCGTTATGTTGACGCCGCTCTCGGGTTGCACCTCCGAAGAAGAAGATAGCACGCAGGTTTTCCCATCGTTTTCTGCGGTGGCCGATAACGGAGAAACCTACGACAACGCTCGCATGGACGGCAGTGCCTTCATCGTCGTCTTTTCTGCAGAGTGGTGCAACAGTCCGTGTTACACCACCATGCACGCCATTTGGAATGCAAAGGCAGAGCTTCCCGTTTTGGTCATGTCAACCGACCCAGCGGAAAACGCTGGAGGTTACAGCCTCGAGGAATGGCACGATGCTGCCAATGCGCACGACGATGATGAAAACACCGGAGACACAGGCGTGGAGCTCACCACCTACGCTTTCATGAAAGGCACTGAGGCAGGCGAAGAACTCGGCATCACCCGTCCCGGGTCCTTGGCCTTCGTCAATGGAGATGGCGAAGTGACCTACCTCCACGAAGGCCGCATGGATGATTCGGAAACAATCCTGGAAAAATGGAACCAAGCCGCTGAGTGATTGAATCACCCTTCAGTGAGTTCCGTGGCGTCCGTTGCCTCGTCAAACATGAGGGCTTCTCGAGGCACTCCCAACATCGCTTGACGCAGTGAAGCACGCAATTCTGTCAGTTCACCATAGCACACCAATACATCATCATAGCGAAGTTGAACATCAGGGTCTGGGTTCCAAACGAGGCGGTCTCCTCGGGAGAGGGCAAACACGGGCACGGATGCAAACACCTCACTCAGTCGTTTTCCGACCATTTTTGGATGGTTGCGCAACTGAAGCGATAGCACACCTGAACCGGGGACGGTTCGCAAAAGTTGGCCGATGTCAACCTCGGCAAAGGCGGTGTCCTCCATCACGTAATCGACGATGGCACCGGCCACGTTGACGCCGCTGGCTTTCTCAATGCCCTCGAGGCCAGGTGATGAGTTAACTTCCAACACCAACGGGCCACCATTTCCTTCAAGCAGGTCAACGCCGGCGACGTTGAGGCCCAAAACCCTGGCCGCTCGGCAGGCTGCCTCAGCATAACCCTCGGGCAGTTCCACGCTCTCCACCGTACCGTTGAGGTGAAAGTTGCTGCGGAATTCGCGTCCTCTGGCCCTTCTGCGCATGCAGGCCACGACTTTATCGCCCACGACCAAGGCTCGGATGTCTTTTCCGTGCGATTCGGCGATGTACTCCTGGACAAGCACCGATTTCCCGGTCATCAGCAGGCCTTGGACGAGGTTTCGAACCTCAAAGGCCGTGTGGCGGAGGAACACCCCATCGCCTTGAGTGCCTTGGGTGACCTTGACCACCACGGGCAAGCCACCCACGGTTTCAATCGCTTGTTCAACATCAAGGATGTCTCGGACGTAGACCGTTTTGGGAACGGGGATTCGGTTTCGAGCGAGGATCTGTGAGGCATTCAGTTTATCTCGGCTTTGCAAGATGCCTTGGCCAGTGTTGGCCGTCCAAATGCCGAGTTGCTCAATGTGGCGTAAAACTGCCACGCCATGTTGCGTGATGGAATGGCCGATACGCGGAATGACCGCATCTTTCGCAAAGGCGCGCCCGCGGTGAAGCACATCGACACTGCCTTGGTTCACCACCAGTGAGAACTTCATGGGGTCACAGACCTCGACGTCCAATCCTCGTTTTTTGGCTTCTTCAACGATGCGGCGAGTGCTGTAAAGCCGAGGACCCCGACTTAGAACGGCCAATCGAAGGCCCAAACCGGGCTGCTTCATGGCTTCGTCCCGGTCTGCGTCGGTTCCCATTGAGCCTCGTTTATTGGCCCGCGGTCTTGAAGTGCTCGGAGGATATCGGGCATTTATGACCGAAGAGGAACTCGATACAGCGGGAGCGTTGGCCGTGGATGAGGACCAGGATGAACGCATGGAGGAAATGTCGCTTGACGAGCGTAAAGAGCGACTGAAGAAAGCGCGATGGAACGTGTTTCTCTACCTCGGTGTTGCTGCGATTCTCTTTGGTTTCGCTCTGTTTCCGATGCCGTTTTCTGCTGATTACGATGGATTTAGCAAGTCGGCCGAGAAGGACATCGGCCTCGTGTGGGGTGTCCCCGTTGATGGAGAAGACATGTTTGATGTCCCCATGCGTCTGACCGTTACGGCCAGCTCACCGCCAACCCAGTCCAACATCAACATCGCCGTTTACGTCATTGAACAAGAGGACTGTACGGACTTTACGCTGAGCGAAAAGATGCAGGATGCAAAAACTGGAGATTCCCACAGTTACCAATACCAAGAGGCCGAGAGCCGAGTGTTAGCGGATGGGACTTACGACTTTGAATTCAACATTGACCCAGGTCAATACTGCCTCATCGCGGAGTACATCGACGGCAATGGAGACAAAATCACCTCCGAGGGACAATCGCTGAGCGTGGAAGGCAAACTCTACCCCAATCAGTTCATCGGAGGGCTTCTCGGCCTTCTTTGTCTGGGACTGTCTGGATTTGCCTTTGTGGGCGCTCAAAAGCACGGTGCTGTGCTTCGCAAAATCCTCGAAGGCGAAAACGAGACCACAGAATCCCGTGTCTTGTCCGAAGCCAGCCAAAACCGTATCGCTGCAGGGCCATCCGGAGCCCCTCCCTCCTCGGGCCCGTCGGGACCACCCGGTGCCCCGTCAGCTGGGCCTGCTGGCCCACCTGAGGAACCGCCATCCTCTGATGCGCCGGCTACGGAAGAAGCAGCTGAACCCCATGAAGAATTGCCGGCTACGACCGGGGAAACGTACGAGCCCGCTGAAAACGGCTACTTCTTCAGGAAAATGGCGGATGGAAGCTACGACCAAACGGTCTATGTCAAAGCTGACGATGGAACCTATGTCCCTCACGAAGGTTGAGGGCGGAGTGCCGCCTCAATATTGATGCAATTCATCATCAAATCAACGCCAGCCTTGAAAGGCACCATGCCTACGGTTTGGTGAGGTATGACCATGGGGAGCGAGCCTACCACCACGTTGACGGTGGCGAAACTCAAGGCGCTGTGCGTGCTCAATGACCTCTCGGCCAGTGGAAAAAAGGCAGAGTTGTTGGCTCGTCTTCTCGAGGCAGGCGTCGACAAAGAGACCCTCGGCATCGAGGTGTTTGACGAATCCACCTCCACGTTCCAACCCGCCACTGAGGAAGAGCCGAGCGACGAACCCGTGATGATGTCTCTTGAGGACGATGAGCCGGTTGAACCTGTGCCGCTCCCTTCTTCGGACGAGGATGAACTTGGGGATGAAGACGTCTTGGAGGCTGAAATCCTCGAGGCCGACCTCATCGACGACGAGAGCGACGACGAACCTTCTGCTGAGGCCCCGGTCGTTCCTCTTCCCGTTGAGAAAAGTGCAACAACTCCTCCCGCAAAAGCAGAGAATGCTGGCGCCTTGACGCTGATGGAGATGGTGCGCCGTCCACAAGCCATTGCCGTCATGCTCACACTCCTCCTCCTCGGGGCAGGTGGTTGGTACTATGTCAACAACCAACTTGAACCGTTTACGGCCGATTCATTGCGCTATGGTGATGAGATGGGCTACATGATCACCGAAGGCAGCTTCCTTGCGTCCGAGGAATACGTTGAATTGGTCACTGACCAGTTGGACGATCCCCCAAATTACTGCAAGATTCGCCTCTCGTTCCAAGGGGAAAGTACGGCTTCAGTCACGGAGGGGACGGGCGTTGAATTGAACACGCAATCTTCTGATGACCGTCTCGGGGCCGTGAAAATTCGCGGCGGCCAAGGATTGTCTTGGCTCGCCGTTGAGAGCGTTAACGAAATGTCCTTTTCACAATTCGACCTTTCGGGGCATTATCCAATTGCCTCCAAGTGTTCAGACTTCACCACCGACACGACAACCGGTCAGGCAGAGTTGACCTTGAAGTCGTGGAAGGAACTGAGGGAACAAGTCGTCCTCGCTACCGAACTCGAGTTCGCAGCAACGCTTTCAGCCACTTCGTATGCTGGCTCGGCACTCACCTATGGCGTGGGTGGATTGCTGGGCGACCTTGAGGAACTGTCCCCCGGTCTTGGCATGGTTATTGCACCGGTTGAACTCGCTGATTTCTTCGGGAACGCCTACATCACCAAGGATGCTACTGGCACCAGTTCTGGTTGGGAGTGGCGCGTTACGGGTTCTGAAAAGATCGGTTCAACCAACATGTGGAAGGTGACGGCCAGCCACCGCGATGTTCGAGATTTCTGCCTTGGGTATGCTACGATGACGATGTGGCTTGATGTTGAGAGCCCGTGGGCAGCCCGTCAAACCGTGGATGTGGCCATCAGCAGCAGCGAGGCGTCCCAAACAAGCTGTTCCGAATGGCAACAGCGGGGCATTGACGCCGTGCTTCCGGAAGGCGAACTTGAACTCCACCACACCTTTGAGCGGACCACCCTTTCCCGGGGTGTTAAGGCGATTGAACTGGGAAAAACCTACGATAACCGACCGCAAGCGAACGACCTCAATCCAGACGACGATGAGTTGGAGAACTGGGGGGTTGACGGCACGCACCTTCCCGACAATTCCACGGTGAGGCAGCACTCCCTCGATGAAGCGATGACCTGCATCAGCGAATTCAACTCCGCCGCTTCAGGGGCTGTAGCAGCTCTTGAGAACGACGGGTATGTTTGGCGCGCCGTTGACCAACAAAACGGGACGGCCACGGAGTGGAACCTCTCGTGGGTGGATTCGGACACGACTGCAGGCTGGCTCAAATTTTCGGTTTCAGGAACAGATGAGAATCTGAATTGTGAATTCATCGCCAAAGGAACCTTTGACGAATCCATCACACACAACCGTGATTCCATTCCAAGGGCCCTGCCGCTTCACGATATTGAAGCACGTTTGATGGATTCACAACGGTATCCTGAGTTGACAGGCTCGGAGGCGTTGTTCACGGGCAGCGGTTTGCACGACACGACAAGTGTGGGTTACTTGGTGGTGGTCCCTGGCACCGGATTCGGCATTGATTTCAGTGACCTTCTCGACACATCAGGAGCGACCACCGTGGACCTTCAGCGAACATGGGATGACAACGGAAAAGACCGGAGTTTCTCGCTGCTCGTCGATGCCACAGACGGACGTCTCATCGGTTGGACCGATCTCTCGGTTGAGGAGTTGGGCTGATGGGCACAGACGGCCGCGGTTTGGACCATTTGATGGAACAAAACGAGGCGGAACTCGGTTTCCTCTCCGCCTATGGAGGTGTGGACGGGGGTTCCCAAACTGACGGGGCGAGTCTCCTTTCAGCGCTTCATCGCTTTCTCAAAGCAGGCGGTATGCCCTCAACGTTGGAGGGGACTCGGCTTTCGTTTGAAGCCGGTCATGCTGAGGCGGAGGAACATGGATGCCGATTTAGCTTCAAGGGGAGCCATTTGCCGCTGGTGGCGAGCGACATGAAATCCTCTGGTTTCGCCGAAGGCGAACTCAGTGCGGACCGAACCGAGGTGAACGTCGTTTTTACGGCATGGTCCATGGACCAGCGACGATTTGTCGAGCGCTTGGTTGAGCACCACGTTCATGGATAAATCACAAACGACGAACGGCCCCAACCAACGCAGCACCTGTGAGGGCCGAGAGGGTCAACACCACGCCAATTGAGGGCAGGAAACCCTCGCTCTCGCCCGAGCCGGGAACCTTGCATCCATCGCCGTCGGCGTGGACGCCGCCATAACTCCCGTCGTCGTAATAGCACGTTGACCAGGTCTTGTACCAGTCGTTTTGTGGAAAGTTCTCGGATGAATCATCGCTGTATGTGGCCTTAACCCGCCAATTCACGTAGGAATGGTCGCTCGGGGGCGTCAGGTCAGTGGTGTAGGTGCTTCCATCGTCGCTCACGGTGACATCTTGATTCACCGGGGGATCGCACACGCCGTTGTTGAGGCAGATTTGGCTGGTGATGGCGAAGGTGGTGCCGTTGTCGAGGGCGTCCTGGTCCATGACCAAGCTCAGCGTCCATGTTTCCCCGTCTTGAGACGGCGTGGTGCGCTCTTCAACCGTGAACGGGACATCATCGCCCGGATTGGCATCCTCTCCGCCGGTGGCCTCTCCTGCCTGTGCAGCGAACGCCGAAATCATCGTTAGTCCAAGAACAACAAGAATGGCCATGCCTTGTTTCATGGTAGTAACTGGGCGCGGCTCCTTTATTTGGGTTCTTCTCATTCCATGTCCCATAACTCATCACCCACCCAATGGACCGTTTTGATGCCTTTTCCTTTCGTGTTTTCCACAAGGGCCGAAGCGTCATCCACCGCCCAACCAAGGGCCAATGGGCGCTTGTGGGTCATGTCGCGAATCCACACCAAATCTCCTGATTGGACGGATGGTTCAGCGCCATGGACGCCGGCCACCATGCAGTCGGCTCCGTTCATCAAAAAGGGGATGGCTCCATGGTCCACTTCCACCCATTTGAGGGCCTCCGTGTGTTCCAAAAAACCACGGAGGGTGAGAAATACACATCGCTGTTCTTCCTCGTCGAGCAGTTCGATGACCAACGGTGTTCGGTCAACAAACACCATTGTCCATGGCCCGTATTCGGCCATTTCAAGGAAGGCCCCGTCCACGTTCAAGTCAATGGCCAAATCCGTTTCCAACTGCTTGAGAAGCGGAGCGATGTTTTTTCGTCGAACTGGCCTTCGTTTCCTGATGCTCCATTCATTGGCCATGCTTGCCACATGGGCGCTGAGGCTATCATCCTTGGGCATCGCGTTGTTGATGAACCAAAGGCCGCTCATCGGTCCATGGCGATGTGGTGCACCATCCGTACGTTTGCCAAACATGCGATTGAATTGGGAAATCAACCGGTTGCCGACCCGATTTTTTTCGTGAAGCCCGAGGGGTGCCTGCACGAATCAGGTCCTCTTCCTGTCAGCGCACACCCTGGCGAAGTGCACCATGAGGTTGAATGCGTGGTGAAACTGGATGAAGCGAGACGCCCCGTGGCCATCGCCGTTGGTCTGGACTTGACCGACCGGGCCACTCAGGGTGAACTCCGGGCCGAACAACTACCTTGGGCGAAGGCAAAGTGCTTCCGTTCCAGCGCCGTCATCGGCCCGTTTGTGCCTTGGGAGGGAACGTGGGACGACCTCCTCGACCCAGCCCACGGACTGCAACTTGACTTGTCGGTCAATGGAACCCTTCGTCAATCAGCTCCGCTTCATGAGATGTCGGTGACGCCACGCCAACAAATCGATTCCCTCCATCGTTGGGCTCCCGTTAACGGGGGAGATGTCTTGTTCACCGGGACACCCGCAGGGGTTGGACTATTGCTGCCTGGCGACCAGGTCGTGGCTCGCCTTCTGCAAGTCAACGGCGAAACGCTTTCGGAAATTGACGTTGGCTGTGTGTGAGGGTTGCTTTCATATAGCCCGGGCTGGTCGGTGGCGACGCAGGAGGCTTCATGATGGCTCAATGGCACGGAATTTCACGACGCAAACCATCCGGTGGACGCAAGGTTCAGGCTCGCGGCAAGCGTGCCACAGAAATTTCCACTGAGAAGCAATTCGCCCTCGTTGGCGAACCCAAGCGAAAGATCTACCGAAAGACCGGTGGCAATACCATGGTTCGTGTGATGGCCGCTAACCAAGTCAGCATCAACAACCCAAAGAATGGAAAGACCACCCTTGGTACCATTCACAACGTGGTCGAAAACGCTTCTGACCCCAACTACGTTCGACGAAACATCCTCGTCAAGGGCGCCGTCATTGAGACCGACAAAGGTCGTGTCCGCATCACTTCTCGACCGGGCAAAGACGGCGTTATCAACGGCGTTTTGCTTGAGTGAAATTAAGCGACGGCTTCAAGAAAGCACGCCGCGAGCAGCCTATGAGGCGAGACCATGGACCACAACCCTGACCGACTTTGTGTTTGGCCGGGCTATTTCGACATGAAGCGCTCCCGACGAGCGGGGCGTCGTGTTCCCAAGGACGCCTCGGTACTCAAGCCCGACCTCGAGGGTTTGTTCAATGCTGCTCGAGCGGTTGGTCTTCGAAAGATTAAGCGAGAAGAACACACCTCTCACCCTCGTCGGCCTCACGGCCGCGAAGGAAGGCTTTGGGTATCATCCTCGGGAGCCAAGGAATCCATCGGTGCGGGAAGCAAGGAAGAATTGCTCCAACTCATCGGTGGACAATGGCGTGAAATGCAACGAAACCAGCGCCAAGCAGCTGTGCAAGAAACGGCCCGCGGTCCGAAAACGGGCGACCGAAGAGCGCGTTCACAGCGGAAAAACACCCAACAACGAAGCAGTTTCAAAAAGCGTAAGAACTTCAAAAACCGTTGATTCTTGAAACAGAAATTGATAACCTTTGAGGGTCATTTCTGAACATGCGAGCCCTCATCGTCCTCTCTCTCCTCCTCGTTCTCACCGGAGGACTTCAGGGTGACCTCACCCCTCAAACCGAAAACCCACAGACGGTTGTTATCAGCGTCGACAGCACCAATCTACGGTTTTCACCGTCTTCGGTCACCATCACTGAAGGCGATACAGTGCGGTTCTTTTGGAGCGGGCAAGCGCTCCCTCACAATGCGGTTGAGTCCAACGGCGTTTTCGATTCGGGCGAGCCTGCGAGGGACGTGGATTACAGTTTCACGTTTGAACGAGGCATGGCAGGAACCTACGAATTCGTTTGCGAACCGCATGCTTCAGCGGGGATGGTTGGGCAAATCACGGTTGAACCCGCCCCTGCTCTCGTCGTCGATGAACCACAGGAGTCAGGAGAGCAGAACACGCCCGCTGTATCACTTGTCAGTACGGTGGGTGTGCTGACGATGGCGTGGGTTGCTACCAGCCGCCGTCATGGCAATGGATGAAGCCAACCGAAGATGTCCTCTTCCGTCTCGTTTTGTATGCCGGTCAATGCGTCATACAGTTGAACGGTTATGCTTCCTGGCGAACCATTTCCGTAGACTTTCTTGTCCTCACCGTGGGTGATGGAGCCAATGGGTGAGATGACCGCAGCGGTTCCACAGCAGAAGGCTTCGTCGGCCTTCATGGCAAAGTCGGCTGCAATTTTTCCTTCCACTACCTCATAGCCAAGGTGGCGAGCGAGTTGGATGATGGAATCACGTGTAATGCCCGGAAGGATGGTTCCTGTCAATTCAGGCGTGTAGAGGACCTTGTCTTTTACGCAGAAAAAGTTTGCAGCGCCCACTTCTTCGATAACGGTGTGAGTCTCCGCATCAAGGTAGATCACCTCTGCATATCCTTGTGCTTTCGCTTCCTTGCTGGGTTTCATTCCTGGGGCATAGTTCCCGATGGCTTTCACTCCACCTGAACCACCGGGGGCTGCTCGATGGTGATCTTCTGAAATCAACAAATCAATGGCACTCATGCCGCCTTTGAAGTACGGTCCAACCGGTGTAACATAGATGAGAAAGGTGTAGGAGGGCGCCGGAGCCACACCCAACACCGGGCCACTGCCCATTAGAAGGGGCCGAACGTACATGGCGCCTTTCCCAGAGGGAGGGACCCAGTGTTTGTTGGCAGAGACGACCTGTTCAACCGCATCCACAAAAATGGACTCGGGCACTGGTGGCATCTTCAACCGGTCAGCGCCGCGCTGCATTCGTCGAGCGTTTTCTTCGGGCCGGAAAAAGACGATTCGGTTTTTCGAGGTTTGGTAGGCTTTCATTCCCTCAAACAAGCCTTGTCCGTAATTGAGAACACCAGCTGCGGGGGACATGGGGATGTCGCCGTAGGGGCGGAGTTCACCGGGCATCCATGGGTCATCAGCCGTGGTGGTGGTCAAGTACATGGTTTCGGTAGGTGTGAGTGAGAACGTGAGGCTGTCCCAGTCAAACGATTCATCCATGCAACGACCCCGCTATCAAATTGACCCATTGGAATGAGGCTTTCAAGGATTCCTCTTCCATTTGATGCCTGATGGGTTGTGTTTTCCATCCCGTCGAGCAGATGGGTTCTAATGGGGTGGAACAGTGAAGTCGTATGAGGTCGCTCAATGAACGGAAGGATGGGGATTGTGAGCGGGCGTTACCGCTCGTTATCGTCCTCTGAACACGGTGAAACATCGCATGAAACCGTGGTTGAGTTGTTCGGGCGAACCGATGACGGCCGGTCCGTTTGCCTCTTGGTTCATGGTCTAAGGCCGACGTTCGAAATTGCGCCCATCGGCACATGGGAGGCGGATAAGGGCGTGCCTGCGTTCATCGAAGACCGTCTCGTCCATGTTCGGGCCATGGAGCACGTGCAGAACATAACCGGCCCCGTGGTCAAATGGACACAGCTCGGTGAACGTCCCGTTTGGACCGTCGAAGTCGAGCAACCTTTCCATGTGCCTTCCCTTCGCAAGGTGCTGAAAACCCGTTCTTGGCAAATCTTTTCGGGAGACATACCTTTTGTCAATCGCTTCTTTCTCGATGGCGACGTTGGCATGCACGTCGCTTTTTCTGGAGATGTTGTGGACACAAGGGAAGCCGACGGGCCCGTTCTCAAGCCCGAGGTGATTGAAGCAGGAGGTGGAGGGCGTTATGGCGTCGACCTGACGGTGCGATGTACGTTTGATGATGTTCAATCGACCGAACCCTTTGCCGTCCCGTACACCGTGTTTTCCTTCGACCTCGAAACGAGCATTGAACACGAAACGGTCCTCTGTGCGGCGGCTTGCGTCGAAAACCTTGGAACAGGAGAACGGCAGGTCTTCCAATACCGTGGTGGAGAACAAGAGATCCTCGAGGGCTTGACGGCCACGGTGCTGGCGACCGACCCCGACATCATCACGGGTTACAACATTGACAATTTCGACCTTCCACGACTGGCTGACCGCACAGGCGTGCTTCAACGGGGACGTGGAGCAGAAGGTACCATGGCTTTGTTTGGTTGGGGGCGCGCTCCGAGGCTTGAAACCGAACTCAAGCGAAACCGAGACGCCTTGGTCCCCAAACGGCAGAGCAATCGGGCATGGAATCTCTCGGGGCGCGTGGTTATGGACGCTTGGTGGCAAGCGCGTCAAGCCTTGAAGCCACGGCGAGAAACCTTGTCGTTCGTGGCGACGTTGCTGTTTCCCGATGATGAAGCCAAGCACAAGATGGACGTTGATGCTTCGAACATGGACGAGGAATGGGCCAACCGCCCAGATGAGGTCTTAGCCTACTGTGTACGGGACGCTGAACTTCCCCTTGACATTCTTGGGGCGATACAAGCCGTCCGCCGCAAAGAAGCGGTGGCCGCCGTGGCCAAAGTTCCCTTTGAAACGGCCGCCAACGGCAGCACCAGCCAACTGATTGATTCCCTTGTCATTCGCCTTGCTGATTCACAGCAAGTTGCCGTACCGCTGACCGGTTCGGCCGAAGCGAAAGAAGGACAGATCACGGGAGGCTACGTTCACGAAGTTGAGGCGGGTTTGCACCCGTGGATTGCTGTGCTTGACTTCAAGAGCATGTACCCCTCCATCATGATTGGCCACAACATCTGCTATACAACTCGGATTGACCCGGCGCAATCAACCCCCTCTGGGGAGGCACATGGTGTCCACAAGGCGCCCACAGGAGCGCTGTTCCGCAACCAGGAGGACCGGAAGGGCATGGTCCCCTTGCTTCTCGAGGGCTTGATGACTCAACGAGACGAGCATAAAGCCGCCATCAAAGTGGCCAAAGGTGATGGAGATTCCACCTCAGAAGCCTTCCACGATGCCATGCAGTACGCTGTGAAAATTCTCATGAATTCGTTTTACGGTGTGTTTGCCAGCGGGTTCTACCGTTTTACACATCGTGATTTGGGGTCGTCCATCACGGCCTGGGCCCGTCAAAACATCAAGGGTATCATTGCCGCAGTGGAACAGGAAGGCCACGGAGTGGTCTATTCGGATACCGATTCCATCTTTGTTCGTTGCCCCATCGATAACGATGCACCACGTCAGGTTTCACTCGATGAACGGAAGGCGGCAGACGGAGGAGATGAAACCGCCCTCCAAATCATCCAACGCCACGAAGAAGCGGTCGAAAACATGGTTCAGTTTGGCACGCAGTTGGCAGAAAAATACAGCCGTGATTCCGCTGTACTGGAGTTTGAGAAAGGTCTTGCCGTCTTCTTTAGCCATGGAGCGAAAAAGCGCTACATTGGCCAAGTGGTTTGGCCCAGCCAGGAAATGCTGGTGCGAGGTTATGAGACTCAGCGCACCGATTCTTTCCTGTACTTGACCACGACCATGAAGGAAATTTTCCGCTACGCTCTGGCCGACCAGGGAGATGAATTGGTGGCTTATGCGAAGCAGCGCGTGGAAGCGCTTCGGCAAAGCCGCGTGCCAGCGAGCGAAGTTGTCCTTGCCAAGTCCTGCAAGGGGCGCGTCGTTCGAACACCCGTCAAGGCCCCGGATGATGTTGACTTTACCAAAGACTACGCAAAACCAGACAGCATGGCTCAGGTGCGGGTGGCCAAACAACGCATTGAGCGCGGCCTTGGCTTCACCACCGGCATGAAGGTCTCTTACGTGGTCACTGATGCCAACAAACGGCCTATGTCCGTTGTTCCGTGGCTGGAAAATGAAGACGACCAAGCCAACATCACCTACGACGGACGATTCTATGCAGAGCGGTTGGCCGCGGCCGTCGGACGAATTACGGAAGCCTTTGGCTGGGAGGCCAAGGACCTCATGGCCGGCAACAAACAAGCCAGTTTGTTCTCGTTCTAGAGGTCCCATAGCGAGGAAGCCCTTTTGATGACCGAGCAACCACCCCTTAGCATGGGAAGCCACGCACGCCCCCTCATGATGGCAGGCTTGATGCTCTGCATGTCCATGTCTGGATGTATTTTCGAGGACAGTTCGAGCAGCGACGAGGTTGAAGTTTTGGCCGTGTTCAATTTTACTCCAAGCAAGAACATCAAGGTTGGAACAACCGTCAGTTTTGATGCCTCAAGTTCAACACCCAACGACGGGTCTCTGACCTACCGATGGAACTTCGATACCGAAGGTACGATTGACATCGACGCGACGGGGCTTACAGCAACGTGGACGTTCGATGAAGCCAAGACCTACAAAGTCACCTTGGAAGTCTCCGATGGCACGTCCACTTCGGAACAAACCCGAGACATAACGGTCGCTCCCGAAAGTGCTGAGGTGCCCATCGCCGAAATCAGCCAGTATGCTGACGAAGAAGATTGTGAAGACGAATCGATCTCTGAATCGAGGCACATCCTCGTTTGGATTTGCGCCCGAGACAAGAGCATGACCGACCGTTCGATAACGGAAACCACAACCATTCAACTGGATGCCTCCGGCTCACAATCAGGTGACCCCACCTCTCAATACATACCCGAGGACGGGTACACATGGGACCTTGATTTGGAGGAAGACAAAGACAACGATGGCGATCCGGAAAACGACGATGACCTCGTAGGGGAAACGGTTGATTGGAGCAACGTGGCTCCGGGTGAGTACGAAATTGGGCTCACGGTGACTAACAACGTTGAGATGACGGACAGCGCCACCATCAAAGTCTATGTGAGCTATGCTGGATATTGGAACGATTTTGAAATCGGCGGAAACACCAGCGGCAATGCCGCAGAATTGGACTTTGACACCATCATCCACTACAACAAGGAAACCGGCAACACCATCGTGAAAGCTCAAATTGAACTCGAGTATCCCAAAGAAGACGATGGATGCGCCGAGATTCCTGGGGCCAACAACTGCCGTGCTGAATTGAACATCTATGCGTACAATGAAGAAGATGAAGAGGCAGGAAACACCTCCGCAACCGAACTTGAGTCGCGCGATGATGGTGATTGCGCCGACGACCTCGATTGCATTCATCTCAAACTCTCGGGCTACATGTTTTCCGACACTGATTCAACCTACGGTGATGGGGATTGGACGATGACCATCCAAAACGACCGAATCAACGACTTTAGGGTTGATCAGTTCGTGATCCGCCTCTACTACAAGTGAGGTGAACGAAGCATGCGACGAACGCGAATCGTGGCGACCATCGGTCCCGCTTGCGATGACCGTGCGACACTCAAATCCTTGTTGGAGGCAGGCGTCGATGTCTGCCGTTTCAATTACTCCCACGGCGAGCCAGAGGACAAAACCGACCTTTATCGGCGGGTTCGAGACATTGAGGACGAATTGGGTCGTCCCACATGCATTTTAGCTGACCTGCCGGGTCCAAAACTTCGCCTTGGGAATTTTCCTGAAGTCGAAATGCTTGATGAAGGCAGCGAGATAACCCTCCATTGTGGGATGCGCGAACTTGAATCGACCAACGGGACTGATTTCCCGGTAGAGTATGCCGGCCTTTCAGCTGAACTCAATGTCGGCGACCCGATTTTGGTGGCGGACGGCCTTATTCGGCTCACTGTCCTTTCAACCTCGGGTCAGTCGGGTGGAAAGGTCCGTTGCAAAGTGATGGATGGGGGCCCCATCAGCAGCCGAAAAGGCGTGAATGTTCCCGGCACGCTTGTCGACCTCCCAGCGATTGGACCTAAGGATAAGGCCGCCCTTCAGCACGCTCTTGAAAACGGTGCAGATTACATTGCGGTCAGTTATGTTCGCACTGCAGAAGACTTGATGCCTGCGAAGGAAGCGGTCAAAGCGGCCTCCATGCACGTTCCTATTCTCGCCAAAATTGAGCATCCTGTAGCCCTTGAAAATCTGGACAGCATCCTCGACTTGGCCGATGCCGTGATGGTGGCGAGGGGTGATTTGGGCGTCGAAATACCACTCGAAAATGTCCCGGTAGCCCAACAACGCATCATCGACAAAGCCCTCGAACGAGGCATGCCGGTGGTGGTCGCCACACAAATGCTGGATTCCATGACGTTCCAACCCCGCCCGACGCGAGCCGAGGTGAGTGACGTCTCAACCGCCATTCGTCATGGTGCGACGGGCGTCATGTTGTCCGGTGAAACAGCCTCAGGGAAGTATCCTCTCGAAACCGTTCAGACCATGGCCAAAATCGCGCAAGCGACCGAGGATGGTTTGGACACTTACCAGCTTCGCCCAACCGCACTGGCTCGGTTCCGCTCGACGCGCGCTGTGGCCCATGCCGGTGTGGAGTTGGCGCGTGAAGCCGATGCGTCCCGCCTTGTCGTGGCCACCGAACACGGTACTTCGCCTCGTTTGGTCTCTGGATACCGCCCTTCGATTCCTGTGACGGCGGTCAGCGATCGTCTCCGTGCTCTTCGGCGCACCTGTCTTCTTCCAGGTGTCGATGCCGTCCTTTCGAAAGAACACGACCGAGGTTCCAAGAC
>Ga0208277_1000799_pt1 | contig 18469 bp, 18 predicted proteins | sample ETNtaG_5_FD_185782 | JGI IMG/M metagenome (GOLD analysis project Ga0208277, IMG submission 185782) | Marine microbial and viral communities from oxygen minimum zone, Eastern Pacific Ocean - ETNP201406SV205 (SPAdes) (version 2) | ecosystem: Environmental > Aquatic > Marine > Oceanic ...
ATAATATCTTCGGTTTTTTCCATTAGATTATCCTCATCGTTTGATTGGTTATTATTATTGGTACTTTTTGGTTCTGTATTTTCTGTCTCAGCCGAGACTTCTTCTCCATCAGAAGAACTTTCTTCAGTATCTGCTTCAGAGGCTGAAGATTTTTTCTTTTCAAGTTGCACTAACCTGAGTTTTTCTTTCTTAGCAATTAATTGATTGAAATCTTCTGTTGAAAGTTTTGACTCTTTAATCAAAGTTTTCACTCTCTCAGTAATTTGAGCTCCTTTGTTAACCCAATAGTCTAATCTTTCATGATCTATATTAAGTCTATCGTTTTGAGCTGAGGCAATAGGATTGAAAAAACCTACTCTTTCAATGTATTTTCCGTCCCTTGCTCTTCGTGAATCAGCGACTGTAATATGAAAATAAGGACGCTTTTTAGCGCCTCCTCTAGCTAGTCTTATAGTTACCATAAATTTCTTCGAGAAGCGTATTCTAAGTAATTTAATTTTGTATTCAAGTAAAACCTTCCTATAATTGTAAAAAAATGCAAACAATTCACATAATTCCTACAATTGGCTGACGTTAATCCTTGGATGCTGTTGACAAGCATCGTTTTTCTTCTATTTCTTTCTGCTTTTTTCTCTGGAGTAGAAACGGCTATGATGTCTTTAAATAGATATCGCCTTAAACATTTGGTTAAAGAAAACGATAAAGGAGCTATAAGGGCTGACAAACTTTTAAAAAGACCCGACAGGTTGCTTGGAGTTATTCTGATAGGAAATAATTTTGTAAATATCCTTGCAGCTTCTCTCACAACCGTCCTTTGTTTGAATTTATTTGGAGATAGTGGCGTTGTAATAGGATCAATTGTCTTAACTTTAATTATTTTAGTTTTTGCTGAAATAACTCCGAAGACTTTTGCGGCATTGAATTCAGAAAAAGTTGCACTTCCAGCATCTCTAATCCTTAAATATTTACAGAAGATACTCAGGCCTTTGGTCTTATTTGTTAACTTTTTTTCGAACTATTTTATGAGACTTTTGGGAACAAAAGAAACTTCAATCAACGAAGATTTATCACCTGAAGAGTTAAAGAGCGTATTGGAAAACTCTGGAGATTTAATTCCCAAGAAGTATCAAGACATGTTGGTTAGTGTTTTGGAATTGGATAAAGTTTCTGTAGATGAAGTTATGACACAAAGAAGCGAAGTAATTGGAATAGATATAAATCAGCCAATAGAAAATATTCTGAGTAATCTTCAAAATAATCAAAAAGATTTTTTGCCTGTCTTCAATGAATCTCTTGATGACCTCAGAGGAGTTATAGATCTTTATGGAATCACTTCCTTTCTTTCTAATGATAATAAATCAATTGAAAGCTTGATTGATTCTTTAGATGAAGCTTATTTTATTCCAGAAAACACTCCTTTAAGCACACAACTTTTTAATTTCCAAAAAAATAAAAAGACGGTTGCTGTAATAATTGATGAATATGGATCTGTTAAGGGATTAGTTACGATCAAAGATGTCCTAGAAGAAATTGTTGGCGAGCTTGCTACGGATATCGACAGAGAGACTGTAGAAATTATGGAGCAAAAGGATGGTAGTTATTTAATTGATGCATCTGTTCCTTTGAGAGAGTTAAACAAAAAACTAAATTGGCAGCTTCCAATAAATGGAGCCAAAACCTTAAATGGATTAATTATTGATCAAGTTGAAACGATTCCTGAAGACAATATCAAAATAGAAATAGATAATTATGCTATCGAAACTGTATTGATTAGAAATAATATGATTAAAATCGCGAGAGTTCTTCAAATCGAGCAAAAAGATGAAGAACTCGGCGATGATTGACCTAGATATAAAAAACTAAGCCAGAAAAAATAATAGTTAAGATAAAGCTAGAAGTTATTACCGATCTTACGGATGTAATAACAGGAAACATTTTTCCATAAATAGCATTCAACTCAATCAAAAGTACTGCAGCTACTACAATCCAAAAATCATAACCTAAATAACCTGCAATGGGTCCCCCCGCAGCAGATTGGTCAATTAAAAGATACGATTTTGGGTAAGAAGCCGATCCACCATGAGCTGAAGAAACCATGAAATAAAGCATTGGTAAAGAAAGTAAAGTATTTGTCCTTGAGGCCAGACCAGCTTTAGCGCCAGCAGCAGCTGCATCTCCTTCTTTAAGGCCAATAACAATCTTTTGATTACGCCAAATGATTCCCCAAACGTTCAACATCATGATAATTCCCATTAATGACCCTAAAGTTATAGCTGTTGTAATCGCTCGTTCTTGAACATACAAAAGATATAAACCTGTTAAAAAAGTTAAAAAAGCAGCCCATCTAAACCACCAAAGCGCATTGGGTGCTAATTTTTTCATAACATCTGCTTTAGCATCAGGATCTGCGACTTTTACATATTCTGTTTGTACAAAATTAAAATAATATAAAAGCCCTATCCAGGCTATACCAACTAAGATGTGTCCCCATCTCACTAGGACATTGTATAAATATAGTTCTATTTCCATTGGATCTCCCTCTTTAAAACTTTATTATATTCTAAAACCGTAAAATAAAAAAAAGAGGCCTAACATGGCCTCTTTTTTTCGACAGAATATTTTTACATCATTCCGTCCATACCGCCCATTCCTGGTGGCATACCGCCAGGCATTCCGCCACCGGCATTATCCTCAGGAATATCTGAAACCATTGCTTCTGTAGTAATCATCAGACCAGCAACAGAACCTGCAGCTTGAAGAGCAGTCCTTGTAACTTTAGCAGGATCAAGAATACCCATCTTAATCATATCGCCATACTCAGAAGTAGCAGCATTAAATCCATGGTTGCCTTTTTCGGATTTAATTTTATCAACGACAACCGAGGCTTCTTCACCAGCGTTGAGAACGATTTGCCTGATTGGGGCTTCCATAGATTTTAGAGCGATTGCGATTCCTATATTCTGATCTTCGTTATCGCCTTTGAGGCCTTCAGATGATTGTAATGCTCTTATCAAAGCAACACCGCCGCCTGGAACAACTCCCTCTTCGACAGCTGCTCTGGTTGAATGCAAAGCATCTTCAACTCTAGCCTTCTTTTCTTTCATCTCAATCTCTGAGCCTGCTCCAACTTTAATTACAGCAACTCCTCCTGCTAACTTAGCTACTCTCTCTTGAAGTTTTTCTCTGTCATAGTCTGAAGAAGTCTCTTCAATTTGAGCTCTAATTTGATTAACTCTACCTGCGATATTATCTTGTGAGCCAGCCCCATCGATTACAGTAGTGTTTTCCTTAGATAAAACCACTTTTTTTGCAGTTCCTAAAGACTCTAAAGTTGCACCTTCTAGGTTGAGGCCAACTTCTTCAGAAATTACTGTACCTCCAGTAAGAATTGCTATGTCTTCCAACATTGCTTTTCTTCTGTCTCCGAAACCTGGTGCTTTGCAGGCTGAAACTTTCACAACACCTCTCATGTTATTAACAACTAATGTTGCTAAGGCTTCGCCTTCAACGTCCTCTGCAATGATAAGCAGAGATTTTCCAGCTTTAGCTACAGCTTCTAATAAAGGCAGTAGTTCTCTAATATTAGAAATTTTCTTGTCATGAAGAAGAATCATAGGATCTTCTAATTCGGTGATCATTTTATCTTGGTTGTTTATGAAATATGGAGAAAGGTATCCTCGATCAAATTGCATTCCCTCTACTACTTCTAGTTCATTTTCAATACCGCTAGCTTCTTCAACAGTTATTACTCCTTCTTTGCCAACTTTTTCCATAGCCTCAGCAATGATATCTCCAACTTCACCATCGCTATTGGCGGAAATGGTACCAACCTGAGCTATAGCAGTACTGTCTGCACAAGGCTCGGACATACTCTGGATACTTTCAACAGCTTTTGTTACTGCCTTATCTATCCCTCTTTTAAGATCCATAGGGTTGAAACCAGCTGCCACAGACTTCAAGCCTTCATTAACAATTGCTTGAGCAAGAACAGTAGCAGTTGTAGTTCCATCACCTGCTGCATCTGAAGTTTGTGAAGCAACTTCTTTGACCATTTGAGCACCCATGTTTTCGAATTTATCTTGTAGCTCAACTTCTTTAGCTACAGAAACTCCATCTTTTGTCACTGTAGGAGCTCCAAAAGATTTATCTAAAACTACGTTTCTTCCTTTAGGGCCTAATGTCACTTTTACTGCATCAGCAAGAACATTGACTCCATCGAGCATCAATTGTCTAGCTGAATCACTAAATTTTACGTCTTTTGCCATTTTTTACCTCGTATTAAAAAAATATTTAATTGTTTACTTAGAAACTGTTCCAAGAAGATCACTTTCACTAAGAATTAGTAATTCTTCACCATCAACTTTTATAGTATTGCTTCCCGCGTATTGACCAAAAACAACTGTATCTCCAACGCTTACTGGAACATCGACTTTTTCTCCTGAATCAAGAACTCTTCCTGGACCAATAGCTAACACCTCGCCTTGGGAAGGCTTTTCAGCTGCAGATCCAGGCAGAACAATACCTCCTGCAGTAGTTTCTTCCTCATCGCTTCTTCTTACTAGAAGTTTGTCTCCTAATGGATTAAATTTCATATTAGCACTCCTTAAAAATAACTAAACAAATGTGAGATGCGCATTCTATTAAACGATTGCTTAATTCACAACTTTTATTTATTTATGTTCTTAAACTCTTTTTTCAAGGAAAAAAATAAAAAAAATTGCAAATGTTATTCCTAAAATATTTGAGACAAAGTCAAAAAAACTGCCGGTTCTATAACTAAGAAAAATTTGAACAATTTCAGAAAAGAAAGCGTAAAAAAAACAGAAAATAAGTGCGTAATTCTTTTTTAATCTGCCGATTATTAATAGAACAGTCATTAAGAAAAAAATAGAAAAATGCGCTACTTTATCTAAGTTAGGAAAAATTTCTGGACCATCATCCTCAAGAGGAGCAAAAAATAAAAATAAAGAAATGAAAAATAAAATATAAAAACTTTTTAACCATCTGTTTAAATATTCCGTTCTATTCAAAACCCAGTTCCTGTCTTCTTTTATGTGCCATTATCGAGAAAATTATTGCTGGAATTCCAAGTAAAGCGCAAATAATGAAAAACTCATGAAAACCCATACTATCGACAATTATTCCTGAGCCTCCTGAAATAATCCTTGGAGGTACTGATACCAATGCTACTAAAAAGGCAAACTGTGTTGCGGTAAAACTTTTTGAAACGATCGTACCTAAAATTGTAACGCCCATCACATTAACAAATCCCTGAGTAAAGTTGTCTAAAGTAATAGTGACTATAAGGAAATTTACATCATGGCCAATCATGTTTAGATAAATAAAAGGCAAATTGGTCAAAGGAGTTAAAATGGCTCCGGCAACTAGATTTTTTGAAAGACCATAGCGATATACTGATGCTCCTGCAAATAGACCGCCAAAGATAGTCATGATAAGTCCATAAAAATTAGTTATCTCAGCAACTTCAATTTTTGTAAATCCTGTCTCTCTGTAAAAAGGCATTGCCATTGGACCTAAGAACATATCACTTAATCGATAAGTGAATATCAGAAGTAATAATAGTAATAAGTGATTTTTGTATCTTAAGTAAAGGTCTTTTAAAGGAGCTAGAAAAGAATCTTCAAACCAAGCAAGAGGTTCATTAAAAAAATCTTTCGGAGGTCTAATCTCTCTTTTTGGCTCTTTTATTAAAATTAAAAAAATAAAAGATAAAAAAATTACTATTATGCCTATCATTTGGTAAGCAAAACTCCATCCATATAACTCAGCTAGGTAAAAAGTTGCTACGCCAGAAAGCAAAATAGCGCCAATTCTCCAACCGATAACAAAAACTGCTGATGCCTCACCTAACTCCCTTTTCTCAACAAGTTCTATTCTTAAAGCGTCAGCACATATATCTTGAGTAGCAGAAAAAAATCCAATTGCAAGAATCAGATAAACAAAGATATTTAAACTCTCTTTGGGTTCAACAAAACCGATTGATAAAATGATTAAGCCGGTTACAAACTGTGAGAAAAATAACCATGATTTTCTTTGTCCAAAAGTATGTAGTCCTGGGATTTTTAAACGATCTACTAGAGGTGCCCAAAATACTTTTAATGAATAGATTAAAAAAACTAATGAAAGCAGACCAATTGTAGATTTTTCAATGCCCTCTTCTGATAACCAATAATTTAAGGGATCCATTAAGACTCCATATGGCACGCCGGAAATGAAGCCTAAGCATAAAATTACTAAAATCTGAGGACTTAAATAATTCCTCAAAGAGTCTATAAAAGTCATTTTTAGTCTCTAAAATTTTGAAATTGCAGAGGTATATCAAAATTTTGTTCTTTTATTAATGTGATTGCTGCCTGCAAATCATCCCTTTTCTTTCCTGAGACTCTTACAGAGTCTCCCTGGATAGAGCTTTGAACTTTCATCTTTTTTGATTTAATGAGAGCATTAATTTCTTTTCCTATTTCGCTAGAAATACCTTGTACCAATTCTATATTTACCGAAGCAGAATTATTGGCTTCGTGAAATTCACCAACTTTTAAACTTTTCAGGTCAATTTTACGTTTACTTAAATTTTCTTTGAGAATTGGGATAATTTGATCTAACTGAAAAGATTCAGTAGCAGTGACTTTTATTTCATTTTCTTGTAATGATACATTGGCATTAGCATCTTTAAGATCATATCTATTTGTAATCACTCTATTAGTTTGATCTATTGAGTTGGACAACTCGTGATTGTCAATTTTGGATTCAATATCGAAAGAAGGCATCAATCTATATTATCTTATCTTTGACCAATCAAAAAAGGGTCCAGGGTCAGTCTTTCGTCCTGCCGCAATTTCAGAATGGCCTACGATATTTTCTTTTTTTATCTTTGGAAAGGTATTACGTAGAATTTCTATAAGCCCTCCTAAAGAATCGTATTGATTATCTTCAAAAGAAGTATTATCACTTCCAATAAGTTCAATACCCAAAGAAAAGTCATTGCAATTCTCTTGATCGTTAAATGAAGAAACTCCCGCATGCCAAGCTCTTTCATATACAGATACAAATTGGTAAATTTTTCCAGATCGATCTATTAAAAAGTGACTTGATACTTTTAAATCTTTAATTTCTTGAAAAAATTCATGTGACTTAAAATCAAGTTTGTTTTTGAAGAGTTTTTTGACATTTTCAGGTTCAAAATTTTCCGGGGGCAAACTTATGTTATGAATTACAATTAGTTTTATCTCAGAATTTTTTGGTCGTTGGTCAAAATTTGGAGATAAATGTTTTTCCGCGCTTATAAGCCAACCTTCTTTATTGATCATTTCCCATTTTTTCAGCCAATATTTCACCAGTGGCTGCTCCCAAAGTCCAGCCTAGATGACCGTGTCCTGTGTTGTAAAATATTCCTTTTACTTTGCTTTCAAATATTAAAGGCATCATGTCAGGCGTCATAGGTCTCAAACCAGCCCAAGGCGTATAGTTTTCAGTACTAACTGAAGGAAAATATTCCCTAACCCAATTTAGTAAAGGACGGATTCTATCTTGTCTAATATCTTTATTTTTACCGGCTAATTCTGCAGTTCCTGCAACTCTTAGTCTATTGCCAAGTCTGCTGGAAACAATTTTTACTGGGTCGTCCAACAAAGATACCTGAGGAGCTGCTTGTTGAGAGATCATATCGTCAAGATAGATAGTCACGCTGTAACCTTTGACAGGATAAACTCTCATACCATCACCTAATATATCTGCAAATTTTTGAGTTTCAACGCCCGCACAAACGGCAACTTGATCAAAAACATATCCTTTTGAATTGGCTTGATCTGTAGCAGAAAGAATGACTTTATCTTTGTCTTTATAGATTGTTTCTATTTCGGTATTAAAAAAAGTTTCTACGCCATACTTTTCTTCTAAGGTTTTAATCATATTTGTACAAAATTTATGGATATCGCCACTCGCATCCGATTTTGTATAAATCCCCCCAACTATTTTCTTTTCATTGCTTGCAGATTTAAATGCAGGTTCCAGATCTTCAATTTCATCTAAAGATAAGGCTTCCCACTCCATGCCTTCCTGATCCAGCCAAGAAGCTTTATCTGCTGCAGAACTGAATTCTTTCTCATCATTGTAAAAATGTAGGATACCTTTCTTTAAAAGATCAAACTTTATGCCCTCATCATCTGCAATATTGAAGTATATTTCTCTTGCCCTTTTTGCTAACTCGATAGTTTGTTGGGTATTAGATTTGTGTTTGCCATTAAATGTAGCAAGAAGAAAACCAATCATCCATTTGTACTTTTGAATACTAGGCGAAGGATTGAAGAGAAGCGGAGCATCTTTTTTAAACATCCACTTTATGCCATTAAATATGTTTTTTGTGGTATTCCAAGTTTCTGAATTGCTCGCACTTAATTGACCTCCATTGGCATAACTTGTCGCCATAGCAGGATATCTTCTGGAATCAATTAAAGTGACTTTGTTGCCTTTTTTAGCAAGAGCGTATGCAGTTGTTATGCCGGCGATTCCAGCACCAATGATAGCAATATCACTTTTCATCTAAGTTCTTTTGGTAATTTGAAAGATATATTTTCTTTAAGCCCTTCAATTTCTTCAACTACAGAAAATCCATAACCTTTGCAGTATGAAATTATTTCTTTAACGAGTTCTTCTGGAGCTGAAGCTCCTGAAGTAATACCTAATTTAGTTGAACTTTTTAAAGATTTTTCGGAAAGTTGCGAAACATGATCTACCAGACAGGATTTAGTACCCATGAGCTCAGCTAGTTCTTTCAACCGATTTGAATTAGAACTATTTTCAGAACCAACCACAATTATAAAGTCTGTTTCCAATGCAAGTTGTTTTACAGCATCTTGTCGATTTTGTGTTGCATAACAAATATCATCTGCATTTGGTGATTTAATTTTGGGAAATCTTCTCTTTAGAATATTTATAATTTGCTCTGTGTCATCAACTGAGAGTGTTGTTTGAGTAACCAAGGCTAAGTTAGATGGCTGAGATATATTGACGCTTTTAGCATCATTTTCATCTTCAACGAGGTATATTTTTCCTGAACTTTCACTTGGAAACCTACCAAGAGTTCCCTCAACTTCAGGATGGTTTTTATGGCCTATCATAATCACGTCCCTTCCTTGTTGGGCATATTTAATTACTTCCATATGTACTTTAGTTACAAGTGGGCAAGTAGCATCGAAGAAATTTAAATTATATTTCTTTGCTTGGGATTCCACATTTGCAGATACACCATGTGCTGAAAAAATTGTTACAGATCCTTCAGGAACTTCTTCAAGATTATCAACAAATCTAGCTCCACGAATTTTTAGGTCTTGCACTACCTTTCGATTATGTACCACTTCATGTCTCACATAAACAGGTGGTCCAAATTTATCCAAAGCAATATTTACAATATCTATTGCTCTATCAACCCCGGCACAAAAGCCTCTGGGGTTGGCTAGCTTTATGGTCTTATTTTGCATTAGGTTTATGCGCTAAAAAGGAATCAATTAATAATAAAATTATACCTAATGTCACAAAGCAATCAGCTAAATTGAATACATAAGGGTTAAATGTTATATCAATAAAATCTACAACATAGCCTCTTGTAATTCTATCTAAAAGATTTCCTAATCCTCCAGAAAGAATGAGGCTCCAAAAAACTCTCTCTTTGAAAAGAATTTCTTTGAATACAAGGTTAGTAAAAATTGCCAAAAGAAGATAAAGGCATATTAGAGAAACTAACAAAATAAATATGAGTCCTAAGTTTAGAGTTGCATCATTAAATAAATTAAAGGCCCCACCAAAATTTTTTATAAAAGTGAAGTTTAAAAAGGGAAGTATGTTTGTAGACTCATAAAGATTAAAATTTACTTCAATTAAGTATTTTGAGTATTGGTCAAAAAATACCAAAGAAATAATTAATGCAGTCAGAAAGAAAAATTTTTGTGATTTAAAAAAACTTCCTTTTTTCACCCTCGCCCTCAATGTTTTCTATGCACCTTGGGCATAGATTTGAATCTAAAATCTTTTTGAGATTTCCCGTATGGTGCCAGCAACGATCACATTTTTCTTTCTCAGAGGGTTTTACTTCAATTGAAAAAGAAGATTGACCATCGTCATCAGCTACCTCCAATGAAGCGTCTGAAACAATTAGAAGAAATTTCAACTCATCAATACAAGGACTTAATCTTAAAAAAGTCTCAGAGTTACAAAAAATTCTTACTTCAGCATCCAGTGAAGAACCAATAATTCCATCATTTCTTTTTTCTTCTAAAAGCTTATTTGCTTCAATTTTTATTTCGTTTAACACTTTCCAAGAATCTTCGTCTAAAGTTAGGGATATATCTTCTGGTGATGCTGAAAAACTTTCTAGAAAAATGGACCTTTTGTCTTCATAAAACTCTCTGAAAGCCTCTTCTGCAGTAAAACTTAAAATTGGTGCAATCCATAACAATAATTTATCCAATAGGTTTTTTATTGTGGCTTGTGCTGAAATTCTAGCAATACCAGATTTTTTTGAGGTATAGAGTCTATCTTTAAGAATATCCAGATAAAAACTTCCCAATTCATTAGTACAAAAATTTAGAATTTTTTGATAAACCAAATGAAACTCATAATTTGAATAATCTTCAATAATGTCATTTTGGATTTTTTCTGCTTCTTTAAGAACCCATATATCTATTTCCACTCTTGAATCTATACTTGCCTCTTTTTGATGATCAAAATCATATAAATTAGATAACAAAAATCTAATCGTATTTCTGATTCTTCTATAAGAATCCGCAGTTCTGTCGAGAATTTCATCTGAAAAATAAATTTCATTTCTAAAGTCGGATGAGGCTACCCATGCCCTAAGGATATCAGCTCCTTTCTTGTTCCAGACTGATTGCGGTGAGACAGTATTCCCCAGAGATTTTGATTGTTTTTTTCCTTCACCATCAACTACAAATCCATGTGTGAGAACTGATCTATAGGGAGCCTCATTATTAATTGCCATGCCAGTCAACAAAGAAGACTGAAACCACCCCCTGTGTTGATCTGAGCCTTCTAAATATAGATCAGCAGGATAAGATAAATTATCTCTTTGTTCTAAAACGCAATGATGAGTTACGCCAGAGTCAAACCAGACATCCAGGATATCAGAAGATTTTTCATACAATTCATAATCATCAATTAAAGAACTTGGTTCCATGTCATACCAAGCTTGGATACCTATTTTTTCTACCTCTTTTGCAACTTTTTCTATAACTTCTAAAGTATTAGGATGAAGTTCTCCAGTTTCTTTATTAGTGAATAGAGGCAGTGGCACTCCCCAAGAGCGTTGTCTTGAAATACACCAATCTGGTCTTTCTTGCATCATTCCTTCAATTCTTGATTTTCCCCAATCGGGAAGCCAATTGATCTCATTTATTTTTTCTTCAGAGTTTTGCAAAAGGAAGTTTTTTTCCATAGAAATAAACCATTGAGGCGTTGCTCTAAAAAAAACAGGGATTTTATGACGCCAACAATTTGGAAAACTATGTCGATAAGTACTTTTACTAAGCAATAAAGATTTTTCAGCCAATAATTCAATAATTTTAATATTTGCTTCCTCTAAATTTAGACCGCCTACAAAGTCTTGGCTTTTGATAAATTCACCTTTTTCATCAACCGGGCTGCGAAAATCTAAATCTTTACCTAAGCAAGCATGATAATCATCCATACCGTGAGCAGGAGCTGTATGGACGAGACCTGTTCCCATTTCATCTGTTACATGAGTTCCAGAAATAAATAAAGATTGTCTGTTTAAAAAAGGATGATTCGCTTCTATTTCGTTTAATGCTCTTCCAGGTAACTTACCTAAAACATTGTGTGAACCAACATCTATTCTTTCTAAAGTTCGTTCCTTTAAAGCTGAAGCAACCAATACTGCTATTTGATTATTTTCATGTTCAAATTCTATTAATTCATATTCAAACTCAGGATTGAAAGAAATTGCTTGATTGCTTGGAATCGTCCAAGGAGTAGTAGTCCAAGATACGGCAAAAGTTGGATAATCAATTTCTAATGAAAGTAATTTTTCAAGAACTTCCTTTTGCATTGGAAAGAGAAAATCTATCGCTTTGGATTCTTTGTCGTAATATTCAACTTCAGCTTCAGCAAGAGCAGACTTACATTCTGAACACCAGTAAACCGGTTTTTCTCCTCTTACCAAATGATTGGCTTCAATTATTTTCCCAAGAGCCCTAATGGTATTCGCTTCATAATCAAAAGACATGGTTTTGTATGGATTTTTCCAATCTGCTTGAATCCCAAGCCTTTTAAAATCATTTCTTTGGATGGCAATTTGTTGGTTGGCATATTCTCGGCATTCTTCTCTAAATTTATCAGCAGGAACTTCAACATTTACCTTTCCAATCTTTTTTTCAACATTAAGTTCAATTGGAAGTCCATGACAATCCCAGCCTGGAATGTATGGAGAATTGAACCCCTGAAGTTGCTTAAATTTAATAATGATATCTTTCAGTACCTTGTTATTTGTCGTTCCGAGATGAATCGGGCCATTTGCATAAGGCGGTCCGTCGTGTAATAAAAAATTTGGACCATCTTTATTTTTACTTTGCAGCAAGTCATAAAGGTTAATTTCTTCCCAATATTTGATCATTTCTGGCTCTTTCTGAGCCAAATTGGCTTTCATGGAAAATCCGGTTTTAGGCAGATTTAAAGTATCTTTAATTTTTTTCATCAAGTAATTGTTCTTTGGCAGTATTTACGTCTTTTGCAATTTGTTTTTTTAGATCATCGAGGCTGTCGAACTTTTTTTCATCTCTTATTTTTTTAACAAATTCTACTTTTATGCGCTTCCCATATATTTCTTTTTTAAAATCAAAAATATTTACTTCTAGTACTGGAGAGGTACCTCCAACCGTAGGTCTGATTCCAATATTGGCAATACCCTTGAATTCTGACATATCTATTGAAATCTTTACAGAGAACACTCCTTTTATAGGCAAATTATTTTTCGGAAGCCATATATTTGCGGTTGGGAAACCAATTGATCTACCCAATCTGTTTCCATGAACAACTTTACCCTCAAATGAGTAAGGTCTAGCCAATAATTTTTTTGCTAAAGAAAAATCACTCAAAGATAGTGTCTCTCTAATCCAAGTACTGCTAACGCGACGATTATCAATTGAAAAAGTAGGTAATTTTGAAAATGAAATACCCTTACTCTTACTCCAGTCTTTTAGCATCAAAAAGTCCCCTTTTCTATCTTGTCCAAATCTGAAATCATCTCCTATCATTAAATTGCTAATATTTAGTGATCCCAAAACTTTCTCAATAAATATTTCTGGACTCATAGTTTGAAGAGACTTATTAAATTTTAAGAAAAAGGCAAAATCTATTTTTTCATTTTCCAAATTTTTAAACTTTTCACGCCAAGGAGAGATTCTTGCTGGCTGCTCCATGATGTCTTTATCCATAGAAAAGAATTCCTTTGCATGAGGCTCAGTAAATATCACCATTGTTTTTGCACCAGAATTTTGAGAAATATTTTTCATTTCGTGAATTATTTTTTTATGGCCTTGATGGAGGCCATCAAAGTTGCCAATAGTTACTACAAGCTTTTCTTCGCTATATCTTTCGTTGAATAACGATAAGTTTTTTAACCCTCTTATCAAATACATTTAATTTTTAAAAAAACTCATTCTTAAGCCGAATACAAACATTAAACCAAAATATATAAATGCTCCAAAAAAGATGATAGTTAGCAAATTGAAGATTTGACCTAACAAACTCAAGTCAGAGAAGTTAGGAAATAATGTTTGAAAACCAACGAGGCCGATAAATAAACTTAAAGAACTGATAATAATTTTTAAAAGAAAAATAGCTGAATCTCCTTCTAAAATTAATATCGAGCGTTTAATAAGTATGAAACTTAGAATAAAAAAGCTAACTATTGCAGCTATAACACTTCCAATTGCTAAACCAACATGGCCATAACCAAACTTAAAAGCTAATAGCCAATTTAAAATAACATTAAGGATCAATGATATGAGAGCGACATACATTGGAGTCTTAGGATCTTGTCTTGCAAAAAAACCTACATTAAGAATTTTTATGGCCATAAATGCAATCAACCCAAAACAAAATGCCTTTAGACTGTAACTTGTCATAAGAGCATCTGAAGTTGAAAACTCTCCTCGCAAAAATAAAATGCTAATAATTTCCAAGCTTAAAAAATATAGTCCAACTGAAGACGGTATACCTACAATGAATATGAATTTTAAAGCCCAATTAAATTTTTCATTGAACTCAAAATCATTTTTTAGAGCAACAGCATTTGATAAAGCGGGCAAAATGACTGTAGCTGCAGCAATAGCAAAAATTCCCAAAGGTAATTGAATCAATCTATCGGAAAGATATAGCCAAGTTGGGCTTCCGGTTTTTAGTAAAGATGCGAAAATTGTATCTATAAGGATATTAATTTGAATTATTCCTCCGCTTAAAATTCCTGGGAGCATCAATATTGAAATTTTTTTTAATCCGGGATGATTAAAATCTAATTTTAATTTTGGAAAGAGATTGAGTTTGAAGATAGGAATTATATTTATAAAAAATTGAATTAGCCCTGCAGCAAACACTCCCCAGGCAATAGCCATAACTGGAAGCTCGAAGTAATCTGTAAAAAATATAGCTCCGATAATTATGCTTAAATTAAAAGCGATAGGAGTTGCAGCTGGAATGGAAAAGAGATTGAAAGAATTCAGTATAGATCCAAAAAAAGCTACTAAAGATACAAAAAACAAGTATGGAAAAGTGATTCTTAAAATCTCTATTGCTAGAAATTTTTTTTCTGGATCAAAATAAAATCCTGGAGCAAAAATAAAAACAATGATTGGAGCAAAAATCATGAACAAAATGCAAAGGAAAAGGACCAGCGAAGAAATTGCAGTAAACGTTAAATCAATTAGCTTCTTGAGCTCTTCCCTTGAATGATTATTTTTATATTCGGTCAAGACCGGGATGAAAGCTTGGCTAAAAGCACCCTCAGCAACCAACCGTCTGAATAAGTTAGGTATCTTTAACATTACCACAAATACATCGTGTGCAACTCCGGCACCCAAAATATATGTAGTTGCAATATCTCTTAAAACTCCAAATATTCTCGAAATAAATGTCCAAAAAGAAACAACTAAAGTTTTTAGAGAAGTTTTAGTCTTTTGACTTTGTGAGGAATCCAATTTTACTTATTAGATTTTTTAAACTGCATTGCAACAGAATTCATGCAATATCTTTTTCCTGTAGGCATAGGCCCATCAGGAAACAAATGTCCTAAGTGAGCACTGCACTTTTGACAATGCACTTCTGTTCGAATCATTCCATGACTTTTATCAATTTCTTCACCAACAGAATGTTCATTAAGGACATCCCAAAAGCTTGGCCATCCTGTACCGGAATCGTATTTTGTATCTGAGGAAAAAAGCTCATTACCGCAACAAACGCAAGCAAAAATACCTTCTTCTTTTGTATCCAAAAGTTCTCCAGAAAAAGGTGCTTCAGTTCCATGCTCTTGTGTGACTACGTAAGAGGCTTCAGAAATTTTACCTTTGAGATCTTCCTTGTTCATTCTAGATAATTACTTTTTTAAAAACGTTCAAATAACCGTTTTCAATTTCTAAATCTTTGTAGAAATCTTTATCTTTGAGCATTTCATGAGCCTTAGGTAGGTTATACCAGGGACAAAACATGAATAGATGATGCTCAAGATGATAGTTTACATTAAGAGGTGCAATAAAATATCTTACAAAACTTGAAGATACAGTAGTTCTGGTATGGGTAAAGTCGTCCTGCCCAGATGTACAAGCATGCTCTGAGATACTTCTTAACCTGTAAAACAAACTAAAAATTGTTAATTTTGGTATCCACCACAAAAGCAAATATAGCCATGGCACATTGAAGAAAGCTAGCGTTGTAAAAATTACTACCTGACAAATTAAAAAACCATAAAGCGAAGAAACGAAATGTTTTAGGTGTCCAGAAAAAGTATTTTCATTAACGCTCCATGCTGAATACAAATATCCAAAATAACGCCTCAAACCAGCTACGCCAGTTAAATCTCTCAATACTTTTCGAGAAAAACTTTTTTTTGACACTGGAAAAGGATCGGTCAAACTTTTATCAGGATCTAAATCGGTTTCGGTATGTTTGTGGTGCTTAAGGTGATATTTTCTATAATTCACAGTCTCTGTCATCATCGGATAGGCGCAAAGCCACTGGGAAATAAAGTCGTTAATCTTTTTATTCTTTGAAATCAAATTATGAGCACCATCGTGCATCATTACTGCCAGGGCAAACTGTCTAGTTCCAATAATAAGAGCGGCAATTAGAAAGGTTAAGACACTTGGCGAAAAAGAAAAAATAAGAAAACCTAGAGCAATTTGAACCCAAATACTAAAAATAGCTAAATAATTCTTCCAATCTTTAGAATCTCTCAAAATAGCAATTTCTTCTTCAGAAAGAAGAGTATTTGGGTTAATCATAGATTTATTATACTAGACAATTCATACCTTTCTTAAAGTCTGAATCCAAAAAGCTCTAATTTTGATTTGGCTGAAGTGCCTACATCACCAACTATTTTATGATTATTGAAGCCTAGCCTTTTGAGTGAAGTTCTTAATTCTTGAAAATCTCTTGGATCTTCTTTTTTTTTGAAAAAACTTTTAAAGGCTAAGTCATCTCTTTTAACATCATAAATTTTTAGAAAGATAGAAGGCGGAATTCCGAAGACATCCATTTCCTCTTCTATGGAATTATCTATTGTAAAATCTATAAATTTCTTTGGTTCGATAGCCTCTATACTTTCGTCAAAGAAATTATTAAATTCACTTAAAGCTTTTTCATTGAATTTATTTTCCGCGCTCAATGTTTTTCCAGCAATATGAGGAGTCGCTATATAAGGCTTTTTGAACCTTGTTAGGTTAAGATTAGGTTCATTAGGCCATACGTCAAAAATAAAATTATCCGATTTTTTTGATAAGTAGAACTCATCGCTTAACACTTCGCTTCTTGAAGAATTAATTAAAAATTGACCACCTTTCATTTCATTTAGAAAATTTACATCTAAAATATTATGAGATGGAAATTTCCCAGTTTTTGAATAAGAGCAGTTTAAGGAAATTACTCCAGAGGATAATACTTCTTCAAGGCTAGAAGATATTTCGGGAAAATATGGGTCATAAATTACACTAGGGAAATTAATTTCATCTAAAATATTTTTAAATTTTTTGCCGATATTGCCATAACCTATAATGCCAATCTTTGTCTCAAAGGGCTTAATTTTATTGCCAGTAATCAAGACAGCTAAAACACTTAATAAATATTCAATTACTGCTAAGGCATTTCTGCCTTTGCCTGTAGAAAGGTGAATACTTGAGTTTTCGAAGTAATCTTGATGTATGTGATCTTCTCCTGAAGTTAAAGAAGCAACAAATTTTACGTTTGTGTTATCCAACAATTCTTCATTAATTTGCGTCGTAGATCTCAAAAAGACAGCATCAGAATCTTTGATGGCTTGATTTGAGATTTCGTGTGACGCAAGGCTTTGAACATTAAATTTAGAATTATTGTTGAATGTTTTAATTAACTCTTGCAAGTCTTTGTCAATAACAATATTCATCAATTGTTTTTGTTAGGCAGCAACTTACTTTTTATCCAGCCAAAAAAAGAATTATTTTTAAGACTGATTTGATCAATTTTGAGATACAAATCATCTAATTCTTTAGGGGAAGAAAACATATCTGCTCTAGAAATTATTTTTTCATTCGTATCTAATTCTTTGACAACTTTTGCTGGATTTCCAGCAACTACGACATTTGGAGGAACATCTTTAACCACTACCGATCCAGCACCAACAATGCTATTTTTTCCAATTCTTACTCCTTTGTTAACGATTGCGCTATCTCCTATCCAAACGTTGTCTTCTAAAACTACTTCTAAAGACTTGCCAACAGGCAAAGCTCTATCGTAAATACCATGCCAATCAGAATCAGAAATGTATGCTCCATTGGCAAACATGCATGAATCTCCAATCTTTATTGATGTAGCTGCAGAAATTCTTACTCCTGGACTAAATAAACAAAATTTACCTGCTACTATTTTTCCATCATGTTTGTCAGCATTCCAAGTAGTAATGTGAACATGAGCATCTGGAGAAGTAATAAAAGTGGCAAAATCTCCAACTGAAATATTTTTTCCAGATACGTGAAGATATTTAACTCCTAAAATAAGAGGACTAGTCCCTAAATGATCAAATTGTGGGGTGATAATTTTTTTTATGTATTGTTGATCAAACCACCAATGAATTCTTTTGAGCCAAAAAGGTCTATTGTCTTTTCTAATTTTTAATCTCCAGATATTTTTACATCATGTATGATACAGCGATTCTATGAAAGAAACCCTCAACACTTCT